>Ga0182030_10003703_pt1 | contig 32676 bp, 28 predicted proteins | sample 812S3MmetaG_FD_121299 | JGI IMG/M metagenome (GOLD analysis project Ga0182030, IMG submission 121299) | Permafrost microbial communities from Stordalen Mire, Sweden - 812S3M metaG (Illumina Assembly) | ecosystem: Environmental > Terrestrial > Soil > Wetlands > Permafrost | place: Sweden... | reverse complement strand
CTTGTGGTCGCATACTCGCGGGCCAGTGCCTCAATCTCCGCTGCAGTCATCCCTGTCCAGGCCGCCACACGGTCCGGCGTGTATTCCCGCGCCCGCTCTGCCAGTTGCTCAAACCCTTGGGTCATCCGGCCGATGTATTCGCGATCTTCGAGATCTTCGTTCAAAATTACGTGCATCAACCCCAGCGCCAGAGCCACATCGGTCCCCGGCCGGATGGCGATGTGCCAGTCCGCCAGCGCGGCAGTTCTGGTGCGATAGGGGTCAATCACAATCAAACGCGCCCCGTTGCGCCGCGCCTGCTCGATCATCGGCCACAGATGCACATTGTTCCCATGGATATTCGCGCCCCAGGCCAGGATTAGCTTGGCCTGGCGGAAGTCCTCCGCCGGCGTGCCCAGTTTCTTCCCGTAAACCAGCTTCCAGGCAACCCCGCCGGCCTCGGAGCAGATGGTCCGGTCCAGTTGGCTTGCGCCTAGACGATGAAAGAAGCGGCGGTCCATGGAACCATAGCCCAGAACACCTATGGTTCCGGCATAGCTGTAGGGCAAAATCGACTCCGGGCCGAACTCGTCCGCGATGTCTTTGAGCCGCACTGCAATGTCGGCGAGCGCCTCGTCCCAGGTTACGCGCTCAAAGGCCTCGTGCTCCCGCCCGCGTTCGAGTGGCGCCTTGGCGACTCCGGCTTTTCTTTTGAGGGGAAACAGAATCCTTGACGGCGCATACACCCGGTCAAGGTACTTGGCCACCTTTCCACACAAGAATCCCTGCGTAATCGGATGCTTCGGGTCGCCCTCCACTTTGATCGCCCGGCCCTCTTCGTTCACGGTCACCAGGACCGCGCAACTGTCGGGGCAGTCGTGGGAACACACGGTGTGAACGATGCGAAAAGGAGGGGAAGCGGCCGCCGCAGTCATGCTGTCATTGTAAGCTGAAGCCTGATCGTTTCCGCCCCCGGAGGAGTCCCGATGAAGCGTTTGGCCGTAACCATGGTCCTACTATTGCTCTGCACGGTAGCCTTCGCCCACGCCCAGGCTCAGACCCCCACCACTGATGAAACCGCCATCCGTGCCGCCATTGCCGCCCAGGCTGACGCGTGGAACCATGCCGACATCCCGAGCTTCATGCAGACCTACGAAAACTCGGCAGACACGACGTTTATCGGCGCTACTCTCCGCAAGGGCTACGGGCCTATTCTGGAGCGCTACAAGAAGTCCTACACAACGCCCGAGCAGATGGGTAAGCTTGCCTTTTCGAGCCTCGATATCCGGTTTCTGCCCAGTTCCTGCGGCTCAGTTGAATACGCGGTAGTCACCGGTGCATTTCACCTTGACCGCGCCGCCCACGGAGAAGCCAAGAAGGACGACGGCATTTTCTCTCTCGTCTGGCGCAAAGGCCCCCAGGGCTGGAAGATCCTGCTTGACCACACCAGCTGATGTTGTCAAAATGTGGGCGCTCAAAACGGACTCGACTATGTTCGCGCGAACACCACGAACCCGTTGGCCGGAATGGTAATCGAGGCCGAGGTGGGGAATCCGTGCAGCGGCGGGCCGGACGCAAGAACACCGCCCGCATTGCCGGCCACCATCGGGTTCACCCAGTTATCGTAGACATCGCTGTTGAACACTTCGTTCCATTGCCCGCCGCAAGGAAAACCGACCGCGTAGTCATTCAGGGTGTCTTCCGCCAGAGTGGCAACCACAATCACATCCTGCCCGCTGCCCTCGAGCCAGCGCTGGAAAGCGATCACTCGATTCGCATCGCTCACATGAAATACGTTCAAGTGATTTCCCCGCAGTGCCGGATGATTCCAACGAAGCCGGATGAGGTCCTGCGTGAAGCGCAGATGGTTCACCATGGCCGGGTCGGTTCCGTTTTCCAGGCCGGCCCACCCGATCAGATAAGGAGGGTTGGGCGGTGTATCCCACTGCTGGTCCTCAAGAAACTCCTGCCCCATAAAAAGCTGGGGAATCCCCGGAGCAGTGAGCAGGATTCCGGTCGCGAAGCGTGACCGGCTGCGTGCGTACCACGAGCGATGATTCGACGAATCGGAGAGCGTTGCAATCCGCGGACTTCTACCCGCGTAAACCACGTCGTGATTCTCAACGCATGTCACGGCCTGCCAGCCATTGCTGAACCCCGGGGGATAAAGAGCCGCAGCCAGGCTGTCCATACTCACCGTGGCCTGTTGCCCGGCCGCAGCCGACTGCAGCACATCCCGCACCGCTCCGCGAAGCGCATCGTGCTGCACCACGTCGAAGCCCGCGCCGCCCTCTGCAACCGGCGCAACGATCGAGGTCCACGGCTTGGGGTAATCGTTGAACTCGAAAGGCCAGTACTCCGCATTCTGCAGCAATTTCGGTTTGATATATCGCAGCGTGTCGGTAAGATCGCAACAGAATGCCCAACCGGAATCCTTGTTCGTCGACAGAAGAATGCTTATTTCGTCGTAGCGAAATCCATCCGCATGAAATTCGTTCAGGTAATATGAAGCATTATCGATCAGGAACTGGCTAACATCGTTGTTCCATAGTGCAAACGCAAGCCCACCTGTCCCGCGATCCTGATCGGTGAAGTAAAGACTGTCGTTGTTGTTTCCAACATCGGGCATGCGATCGAAGTAATAGAGGCATTGGTCGTCCAGCGCGCCATTCACCGTGAATCCGCCTGCATGGTTATAGACCACGTCGAAGGCCACTGCAATTCCGTACACATGACACAGATCGACCATCGCCTGCAATTGAGCGTGTCCCGACGAAATGTCGTGCAATGCGATTGCCGGCTGACCCTTGGCTTGCAATAGTCCATTCAACGTTGCCAGATAACTCGCCAACGCATTGGGGTCCGTGACTACATAGGGAAAATCCGGTGAAAAATAATCCGCGCCGCTATAACCCATATTCGGGTTAACTTCCACCTCATCCACCGGCAGCGGCTGCAGCACATTGATCCCCAGGCTCACGAGATACGGGATCTTTCCAATAACATCCAGAAACGTGGAAGGCACACCGGGCGTACTGATGGCATACGTCCCGATGTGAATCTGGTAAATGATCATGTCTGAAAAGTCCGGCGTAACAAAGTCCCCATCGTGCCACGGATAGGCGCTGTCGTAACGCAGGATGCTGCTGCTCGATGGGAACGGCGCATCGGTCGCAAGCTCGCGCGCATAGGGATCGCGCTTGTCGCCCACCGTGCCTGGGCCAGTCACCCAGAATCGATAGAGGTCGCCTTCCTGCGCCCCTTCCTGAAATCCAGCCCAATACCCACTGCCATCGTTCACCAGCAGCCGGTCCGGCGTTTGGCCGCTGCATGTCTCCCCACCGAAAACGCCGCTCAAATACACTGCCGTAGCGCGGGGAGCCCAGACGCGAAACGTGGCGCCGCCGCCAACCAAGGTTCCGCCCATAGGCGTTTGTGCGGAGATATTCTGCTGAGTGATCATGCAATCCTCCTGAGAGATGGTGAACGAGATCCAGGAAATTCCGTTCGATCTGAAGAAAGCACCGAAACGAAGTTCAGATTGCTTGCATCGCAATTTAGTAAGGGAGAAGTTGCAGCAATGTGGGGGAAAACAAACGTTCAGATGGATTCAGTTCAGCACAATCCCTTCGCGTGGTCAAATTAAAACTTCGCCGCGAGCGTATTTTTACAGTCGAGCAGACAGCGGCATAGGCGCTCCCAGGCCGCTGTCCTAAGCATCATGTCCTAATATGCGCTCCTGACAAACACATACACAGGAGCATTCGGATCTTGTTCGTTCTCATTCACCAGCTGGCCCTTGTCATTGCCGGTCAGTTTCAACTCGAAGCTCACCGGCGCATCCTGCAGCGAGCCTGGCGGATGAGCGCGCCGATGGCTGACCTGGAACGCCAGCGTTTTCCCGTCGAACTTTGGGTTGAACAGCGGTTCGGGAACCCCCGGCATCGCGGTCACGGGCTGTCCAGGGTCGCGCCGGTGCAGGTAAAAGAGCACCGCTCCCGTCAAACTCCCGCTTTCATCCGTGACGGTCAGCGTAACGGCCGGCAATCCATCCATCTGGCAACGCCAGATACCGACGATCGACGACGCGGCCGCGACCGTCTTCGTTTGACTCGCTTGCGACAGACCAGCCGTCGCCATCGTCGCCAGCACAATGCACAACAGACTAGATTTGCTTCTCATAGCTCGCTCCTTCGCTGACCGTCAGCCCTGATTCTTTGCAATAGCCGCCGTCGCCAGCGTTCCGCCGAGGCCCATTGTCTCCACTGCCGACGAGGGCACAATCACCATCGAGCCTCTCTCCTTGATCGCCTCGTACAGCATGTTCATGGCGCGCAGATGCAGTGCGCCTGGATTGTCGTTGTAGACACGCGAGGCTTCGGCAAATTGCTCGGACACCTGTACCTCGGCGTGGCCCAGAATCACGCGCGCCTGCCGCTCGCGCTCGGCCTGCGCCTGCTGTGACATGGCGTCCTCAAGGCTCTGCGGAATCCGCACGTCGCGAATCTCCACCGATTGCACCGTGATGCCCCAGGGATTCGTTTTCTCATCCAGAATCTGCTGTAGCTGGCGTCCCATCACTTCGCGCTCGGTGATCATCTGCGCCAATTCATGGCGACCAATCGATTCCCGCAGTGCTGTCTGTGCGCTCATGTTTACCGCGGCGGTAAAGTCCTCCACTTCGAGAATCGATTTCTCCGCGTTCCACACCATCCAGAAGACGATCGCGTCCACATTCACAGGAACCGTATCGCGCGTCAAAGTCGATTCTGCCGTAACACTGTGAACACGGACCCGCTGATCGATGTAGTCGCTGATCGTTTCGAAGACGGGAATCACATGAAACCACCCAGGACCGCGCAGGCCAACGTAGCGGCCCAGGCGGAGCAGTGCTACCTTTTCCCACTGCTGAACGACCTTGATCGCGAACAGAAGGTAAGTGCCAATCAGGACGCCAACAATCAGCGGGATCGGGTTTTTGATCAATGCGGTCACAACGAATCCCGCGCCAGTTGAAACCACGAATGCTGTCACCGCTACTCGATTCAACGGAACCATCTCAACTCTTGCTCTCACCTTTCACCTCCTGCGGTTTGGTTCTGACGCCAATCCGCGCAACTCTTCGATCAGTTCTTCCACCGTGAAACCGGCCGCCCCGGCGCGTGCAACACAATCGCCCACAATCTGCGCTAACTGCCGCTCCCGCTCGGCATCGGCGCGCTTCATCTTCTGCGCGCTGATAAACGTGCCGGTGCCCTGGTGCGTCTCCAGCAAACCACCTAGTTCCAACTCACGATAGGCGCGGACCACGGTATTTGGATTGATTTCGAGATCCACCGCAAGCTGGCGCACCGTGGGCAGTTGATCCCCCGCGGCCAGCGCGCCGGAAGCAATACCGCCACGCACCTGGTCGATGATCTGGCGGTAGACCGGCATGCCGCTATGCAGGTCGAGCAGGAATCGAAAGACGCTTGATTTGGGGCGCGCACTCATGACGCATTCAATGTACTATAAGACTAGTACATTATGTCAAGAAGAAACTTTCGTGCGGGCGATTTTTCACTCCAATGCTCCATTGGCTGGGGCATTGCACCCTTATTTCAGTTTCATTCCGGGAAAACCAATCGGCCTGTAACCTCTTTGATTCAGCCGTCACAAAAGGCTGCGCATCCGTGGCCCGCGCGCAATCGCCGCCCTGTACACTGGGGTCGTTATGAGCTGCCTCTTCTGCAAGATTGTCGAAGGTGCCATTCCCTCTACGCCTATATTCGAGGATGCGCTGGGATACGCCTTTGCCGACCTCAACCCCCAGGCTCCGGTGCATGTTCTGATCGTTCCCCGCGAGCACATTCCTTCCATGATCGAAACCGATCAGAGCAAGCGCGCGCTTCTCGGTCACCTGCTTTGGGCTGCGGCGGAGATTGCTCGCGAGAAGGGGCTCGGCAATGGCTATCGCATTGTCGTGAATACGGGTGAGGACGGCGGTCAGACTGTCGACCACCTCCACCTTCATCTTCTCGGGGGACGCGCCATGGCCTGGCCGCCGGGATAGGGAAGGCAGGGAATAGGGAATAGGGAATAAAAAACGCCGTCTAGCGCTTCAGCTTTCTCATCATCACAACAAGCATCCGGCCGACTTCGTTGGAAAGGGATTCCGCCTGCTGCAGTGACTCTTCTGTACCAAAGCCCAGGCCTTTCGAAATGACGAGTTGCGTCTGGACCTCGCCGTTCGAGCCTCTTGCGTGGCCGAGAAAGGACAAGTACTCACCCCTCGAGGATTTGCCATAGCCCTCGGCGATATTGCTTGCGACAGACACGGAGGCGCGGCGCAGCTGATTGGTAAGTCCGAACCGCTCCGACGCGGGGAATGACGACGTAAGCGTATAGATTTCCAGGCTCATCTGCACTGCCCGCTGCCACACCACGAGATCCTTGAAGGAATCGTTCAAATCCGGCCCATCCCTGTCTCTCGCCTCTTGCGCAAGGATCGCATTCGAACAAGCAGAGTAGCAGCGTAATGGTTAGATACGTGAACTGAGCGGCCTTGAGGATGCGCAATGTGCTCCCTCTATTCCTTATTCCTTATTCCCTATTCCCTGTCTTTCTACACCGGCTGCGGGTAGTTATCTTCTTCCTCTTCCAAGCCATAGCGTCTGAGAAGATTCGGCAAGGTTTGGGAGAAGGCCGAACGCGGCATCACCGCGTCGCAACCTGCCTCAATCGCCTTCAGCTTTAAATCGCCCTGGAGATGATTCAAAAAGCCCACAATTGAAGTTGCCTTTTTGAACTTTGTCTTGAACTTCGGAATCAGGGTCATCGGCTTGGCGTTCAAGTTGTTCAGGTCAAAGACCATCAGAGTCGGCCGGTCAGCCTCCGCCAAATCCGTCAGCTTGGCCACCGATTCCTTGTCGCCCTTGAGGAACTCAACCTTGACGCCCAGCTTCTTCGACGTTTCGTTGATCTTCGCCTGGAAGAAAAGGTCTTCGATGAAACAGAAGATGCGGGTGGGGGCACCGTCGCGGACTGGAACGATGGGCGCAGCTGTAAATGTGTCCTGATTGTAGCCGCTGCCGTGGCCGTTACTGCTGGTGATCTGAATGGTCGAGGGCGGACCGTCGGCCACGTTTCCGTTGACCGCACGGTAGCTGTGGTCCATGGGACCGACAAACTCCCGCGGTCCCCGCTGCTTGCCCTTGCGCTTGCCCTGCGAACCGGCCTGCGAATTCCCAGGCGATTGCGAAGGGGCGTTGTTGCCCGGCTGGGCTGACCCAGCTGAGCCCTTCTGGAAGAATTTCTTTTTCTTCCGACCCTGGGCTTGATGACCCTGGTGCGCCGGTTTGGCAGGCGGAGCTGTGGGAGGCGGAACTGCGGCCTGCGCCGAGGGTTGCGCCTGGGCCTGCGGCTGCCCCTGCTGCGCTTGCGGCGCGCTCTGTTGGCTGTTCTTGTTTTTGCGGCGGCGCCGACGGCGCCGATGCCCTTGCGACTGCACCTGGCCATTGGCCGGGGCTGGCCCCAGATCGGTCTGGGGCTCGGTCGATTCTGTCGTCATGCGTGTACTTCCTGGCAATGTGTTGTCTGGTGCATTGCGTTCTGGCGTTCAGCCGCTTTAGTTCCGCTTCTGAACTTCCTTTGCAAGCCGCCTGTCCCTATGTGGACGGGGAACTTCTTGGCCTGCGATCTGTTCACTTGAGGACAACCGGCAAACTGGACCGAAGCACCGCTCCGTGCAACCTGCCACAATCCCCGGAAGAATGGCCCCACTGCCGCCTTGCCAACCCCCACAGAGGAACGCCTCGGGAGTTCCCTCCGGGTTCTCTGAATCGATTCGGTGCGGCAGGTGCTTTCCTCTGGTAATGCCCTTCCTATGGGAGTTTCCGCCGCGTGTGCCTGATAAATGAATAATCGATGCGGTGGAACTTCCTTACTCGGCGGCGAGCGCGCTCTGCCCTGCTGGGGTGGCTCGCGTCAGCCGCTTGATAGGCAAGTCTGATACTACAGCCAAGCGCCTCGGCTGGCAAGTGAACTTTGCACAAACAGGTTTGCGAAGTCCTTCTCATTTGTACCAAATCGGTACCGAATGCAGAAAACGCCACTCCGATCGGAGTGGCGTTTCGCTGTCCTGCGCTGGTCACTGGCCTCCCAAGCAAATGAGGACGATGGTTGTATCCATCGCGCCTTCTGCAGGTTCTTCCGGCCGGTTTACCCTTTTGAGGGGCCGCTTCATTGGCGGTGGCTCTTGCCGGATCCTGCTGTTCTTTGGGCTGGCCGGGATTCTTTCCAGCAGCCGGTACATCACTGGCACCTTTCATATAGCAATTCACGGACCGTTTGCCCCCATTTTTGTTTTCAACAACTTGCGCATCTGGAACAGAGACGTCTTTCTGCAATATAGGATTCAGGAGCAGCGATTAATCCCAAAAATAATAGACAGGTTCTAACGCTGGCACTGCGGACAGTAGTGTGTACCTCGTCCCGCCACTGCAATGCGCCGGATTGGTGTGTCGCATTGCCGGCACGGCTGCCCCGTCCTCATATAGACGCAATGCTCCAGTTGGAAGAAGCCGCGCACTCCATCCGCGTCCACATAGTCGGATACCGACGATCCGCCGAGGCGTATCGCGTGTTCTAAAACCGTACGCAATTCCAGCCGCAGCCGCTCCAACTCCGCCCTAGTCAGCCGCCCCGCACGCCGGCGCGGACGGATTCCAGCGTGAAACAGGCTCTCGTCCGCATAAATGTTGCCCACGCCGGTAAGCAGCGTCTGATTCAGCAGGGCCGCCTTGATGGTCAGCTTTCGCCCGTGAAACAGACCGGCAAACTCCTCTGGCCCAATGGTCAGTGGCTCTTCCCCTGCACCGGTGAAGCCCGTACTGCGCCCCAGGTCGCGAAGCTCAAGGCGGCCAAACCGCCGGGGGTCCACAAAGCGGATTTCGCGCCCGCTGGCCAGCTTCAAACGCGCATGCGTGTGGTCGGCGACGGGACCGTCGGGAGTCGTTACCAGAAGACGCCCTGTCATTCCCAGATGCACAATCCACTGTGCACCGGGGTTGCCAATTTTCACATCCGAAAGGCCGCCGTTTGCAGGGCCTAATTCGCAGATGAGGTGTTTTCCGCTGCGATGAACGCCGAGAATTGTGCGACCCTCAAGGCCCTTGGCCTGCTCTTGCGGCGGCGTTTTGAAGGGCTCCCGGTGTCCGCTGAACCATGCCTCGATGATCCGGTCTCCACGCACGCGAGCATCTACACCGCGCGCAATGGTCTCGACCTCAGGCAGTTCAGGCATCGGTTCATTGTAGAAGACCGGACTCGCAAAGTTTTTCCGATGGACTGATTGGCCAGTCAATCGCATGAACAAGGCCGAATTTGAAGAGAGGCTCGCCGCGGCCCAACGGGACGCAAAAACAGGATCGGGACGCTGTCCCCGGATTCCGCTTTGCTCCACCCGAGGCTATTCTCGTTCCCCCTCCGTGGAGGGGCATTATAGGTAGTATTTGGAAACCCGATCGCTTTCCTCGGACGCGCGTGACTGCCGGGCGCTCCACTTTTCCAGATAGACCAGGCCCACACCCAGGCCTGAGACAAAAACCCCGATCGAGGAGTACTCAAGTAAATCGAGCTTTCGGTCCTCGGATGCCGTTTGGAAAACGACAATTCCATGAATATTGCGCGGTACCGTGCGCGATTCCTGCGGAGACGGCCATCTGGGCATCGTGTCAAGATAATGCACCGATATCATTGCAGACACAATCAGGCCCGCCAATCCAGGCAGAATCAGTGCCAGCGCGATCATCTTGAGCATCGCCAATGGCTTTGATTTCATGGCATTTCCCTCTCGCCGCGTCCAACTACCTGCGGCCCGATCACCCGTGCTGCACTCGCAGTCGCCGCAGTGTTTGGTGACGTGCGGAAAGCTCCGCCCTGAGCCTATTGGTCCACCAGTTATCTATTTCCCGCAGTTGTATTTCACTCAATTCCTTGAAGAAAGGCGAAGGGCCGGGCCTGAGGCAAAAGCAGAGAGTTCAGAAAATACATCCGTCAGGGGCTACACGGAGGTTATAGCAGAACCGAGGCTTCGAACCGCATTGCGTTTCTTAAGGCTGGCGTCCATAAGTAATTATAGAAAAGACTTAGGTAACTATTTTCGGGCTTGGAGGAAGGCGGTTTCAGGCTGTTTTAAGGCCTCGAACGCAGGCTGCCAATCGCGATGAGTCTCTATTGTTTGTGCTCGGCGCGCTCACCGGGGTCGCTGATCCGGCTCACTTCGAAGCTCACAACTTTCCACGCTCCTTGCGCATCCCGCACATATACGCGTGTGTAGCGATAGCTGCCGGAAACGTCTCCCTCGCTGGTTGTGCCCTGCACCTCGGCAACCGAAGTCACCAGCGCCGTCGTCCCATAGAAGCGCACCTTGCGATCTGAGATTTCCAACTGCTTGAAATGTGTCCGTCCAGTGCGCAGGTTTTCGAGTGCCTGCTCCTTTGTTTGCAGCGTGCCTGAGGAGGTAATCGCCATGTAGTCGTCCGCCAGCAGACTCTCCAGGCGTGTTGTATTCGACTTCAGCACGGCCTCGCGCCATGCTTCCTCAAGCTGGTCAATCTCATGCCGGCTCTCGTGCTTCTGCGACCTCGGCATTCCCGGCTGCTGCGCGACCGCGGCGGCGATCGCCCCCAGCGCAAGCAATGCGACAAGCGTTGCCACACACGTCACACGACGGCGTATTCGGTTCAGAGGGTTCGAGGTGGCTCCGGGCATTGGCGTCTCGGATAGTAATCTCGCACAGGTATGCTGGTCAATCCGGTCAATATCGGCACGCTGCCCAATTGGATTCACTTTGGCATCGAACCAGGCGCGCCAGACTCATTTGGACGCACTGCCCCTTGGACGGGAACCAAGCCTCAAACGAGAGCAAGCAGATTTTCCACGCTCCGCTCGCGCATCTTCTGGTAGAGCCCGCCCACCGCGTGCTTCTTGAAGTGGTCGGTTTCCCGGTGAGCGGTCAGCGCCTTCTGATCCACATACTGCTCGTAGAGCACTACCGTGTTCGGGTCGTCTTCCAACTGGTGGGGAATGTAGCTGACGCACCCCGGCTCCTGCCGCGAGGCAGCAGCTAAGACGCGAAGGGTCTCCGCCACATCGGCGCGATCTTCCTGATTGAAAGTAAGACGAACGATGAAACTTACCATGGATTCGTTTTCTCTCTCGCCCGAGTGGATTTTCAAATAGACTTCTCCGGGCCGCTGCTGCAAGTCTACCTGTGAATGCTGTCCAGGGCCGATGCAAATTCAGGCAAAACCATCGTCTGGTCCCGGTCTGGCCCGGTTGAGACCATCCCAATCCGTGCCCCGCTCTCCTGTTCCTGAAAGCGCAAATAGTCCTTCGCCGCCTGGGGAAGCTTTTCAAAATCGGTAATCCCCTCGGTCGACGCCTGCCATCCCTTCAGGGTCGTATAGACGGGCTTGACGTGCTCCAGGCCGTCCACATCCGCGGGAATCTCGTCTGTAATCTTTCCGCCAACTTCGTATCCTATGCACACGGGAATCTCCGCCAGCGTGTCGAGAACGTCGAGCTTGGTAATCACCAGCCACTCCGCGCCGTTGACCTGGTTGGAATAGCGGAGCAGCGGAATGTCCAGCCATCCGCACCGTCGCGGCCGTCCAGTTACTGCTCCGTATTCGTTGCCGCGGGCTCGCAACTCCTCGCCTGCCGCATCGTGGATTTCTGTGGGAAACGGTCCACCGCCGACCCTGGTAACGTAAGCCTTGGTCACCGAGATAACGGTGCCGATCGCCGTTGGACCCACGCCGGTTCCTGTTGCCGCCCCGCCCGCCGTTGCCGACGACGAAGTCACAAATGGATAGGTCCCGTGATCGATATCGAGCATCGTTCCCTGCGCGCCTTCGAACATTACACTGCCGCCTTCGGCGAGGATCTTGTTCAAGAGACGCCCGGTATCGGCTACGAACGGGCGAACCTGCTCCGCCGCCGCCGCGTATTCGTCATACATCTTCTCCGGGTCGAGAGCCGCGGTCCCGGTGCCAAAGAGCGCCCGAACAATCGCGTTCTTCTCTGCGCACGCCGCCTCAATGTGCGTCTTCAGCAGCGCCGGCCGGAGCAGGTCCACTACCCGCAGGCCGCTGCGCGACATCTTGTCCTCATACGCCGGACCAATTCCACGGCTGGTGGTTCCAATCTTCTGCCGCCCCGGCGCGCTTTCGGCAGCAAGCTCAATCATGCGGTGATAGGGCAAAATGACCTGCGCCCGGTTGGAGACAAATAGCTGCTCGTCGACAGCTACGCCCAGCGCGCGCAGCTTGGCAACTTCCTTCAAGAATGCGATGGGGTCGAGCACCACACCGTTGCCAATGATGCCCCGGCAGCCCGGTCGCAGCACTCCGCAGGGAATGAGCTGCAGCACAAACTTCTGCCCGCCGATAATGACGGTGTGGCCGGCGTTATGGCCGCCTGCGTACCGTGCCACGGCGCGAAACCGCTCGCTGAGCACGTCCACAATCTTTCCTTTGCCCTCGTCGCCCCACTGGGCGCCCAGCACTACCGCCGTCTTTGCTCGCATGTCATCCTGTCTCTGATGCAATGAACTCCGTACCGCATCCGCCACAAAGGCTCCGTGCCCCGTCCTTGCGATTTCACTTTGTCGCAAGGGCGGGAAACCTCAAACCTAAACCAGCCCCGTTCATGAGGAGGGCAACGCAGTCTTGGGCCTGCGCCATTTTCGCTTAATCCACGAGCGGAACTACATTCGCTGGCAACATTTTCGATGATAAACCCTGCGTGCATCCGACGCTGAGGAAGAGCTCGGGGGCCAGGACAATCGAATGGAGCTGGTGTTGTCAGCCAATCCGGAAAACAGCCTCCAGTCTTTTCCCGGAGTTTGCAGTCCAATTCGCGGAAACGCGCACAATCAACTCCATGGCCTGCAAAGCACCACAAATTCCGCAGCGCCCACAGACGGCGATCTACCCCACCCCTCCCCGCTTTCTTGCCATGCATTTGAAAACAATGAGGTCACATCAATAATGACGAAAAACGCGTGCGAAAACAAACAACTTACGTTTCAGAGGCCGTCAGAAAATACCCATTTTGCACCGGGAATGCAGTATTCTTGAGCGCCGCCGAGGCTCTGATCCGCGAAGACAACGAATCGTCCCCCATTCTACTTTCGGCAAATCTCCCCGGCTCAATGTTTTTTCGCAACTAACCCCGGAACTCCGTGTTTAGGCTAGTTAACCGTCCTCCGCTCGCAGGCCACGAATGCAGTCTGCGCCCGCTGGATAGCACGTCTCGCCTCGGGGCGAACCAACGGGCCTCTGTGAGGGAATATGAAATCCCAGTTGTTTCCGCGCCCCAGGCGCATTGCGTTGCTTTCCTTGCTCTCGGTTGACTCTCCCACGAACCGCAAAGCCGCGTCGCTGCTCCCTCGAAGTCTTATCCTGCTGGCCTCGGGTTTGCTTCTCGCGCCCCTTGCTCAGCAGGCTCTGATCGCACAGCAGGCATGGTCTCAAGGCTCGCAATATCAGAACTCGCAGTACGTTCAGGCGAACCCCAACTACGTTCAGTACCAGCAGCCTCAGCCGCAGGCCTACCAGCAGCAGTACCCCCAGCAACAGCAGTACGCTCAGCAACAGCAGTACGCTCAGCAACAGCAGTACGCCCAGCCACAATATGCCCAGCCGGCTTACGTCGACCCAGGACAGGACGATCAACAGGCAGGCTATGCCCCGCCGCAACAAGGCGGCCAGGCTTTTGGGCCGCAGCAGCTCGAACAACTTGTTGCCCCGATTGCCCTTTATCCCGATTCGCTGGTGGCGCAGATTCTGGCTGCCTCCACCTACCCGGCGCAGGTGGTCGCAGCAGACAACTGGCTCCATTCCCAGGCCTTCAGCTCGGCCGATCAGGTGGCTTACGGGGCTGACGCGCAGACGAACTGGGACCCCAGCGTGAAGGGCCTGACCGCGTTCCCCGTGGTGCTGGACCTGATGAATCGCGATCTGCACTGGACGACAGACCTGGGCAATGCCTACTACAACCAGCCGCAAGATGTTCTGCAAACGATCCAGGTGATGCGCGGGCGCGCCCAGGACGCTGGAACTCTGCAGAGCACTCCCGAGCAAGCGGTTTCATACAACCAGGGCTATATGCAGCTCACACCTGCCAGTTCCCAGGTTGTTTATGTCCCGACTTACAACCCGTGGACCTCATACGGGCAGCCGATTTCGCCCTATCCTGGGTTCTCGCTGGTCGGCGCGTTGCAGTCGTTCGCCAACTCAGGCTTGCTCAAGTACGGGTTGAGCTTCGCAACGTCTGCCTTTAGCCACACGCCTTTTGGCATTGCGGGCTGGGCGCTTAACTGGCTCACGTCTTCGGTTCTGTTCCATCAGTCTCCGTATGCATCGCAGAGCACCTCGGTAGCGCACTGGGGCAACTCAGGCGGCGGGTACTATGGGTCGCGAGGGGGTGGGTTCAATCGCACACCCAACGGTTTCAACGGATCGCAGGGCTACAACCGTTTGGGCAACCAGGCGCCGCAGCCTGTCTATACCCATCTTCCGCTAGGTGCTCCGGAACGGTTCGGGGACAACCGGGGCCAGGGCTATAACCGTCCGGTGGAAACGCCCAACCGCGCCTTCGCAGGAAGCTATGCACGCCCCGCGCTGCCGCAATACGCCTATAACCGTCCCCAGCCGCAACCGGTACGCCCGCAGCCGCAGTCGTATGGCCGGACGAATGGGTACGGGTTCAACTCGATGGCGCCGCAGGGCTACGCGGCACGGCAAGCAGCTCCTTATGACAACTCGCGGGAGGCCTGGCGGGCACCTGCGTCCACCTACCAGCGCAACGAATTCGCGCAGCGCTCCTATGCTGAGCCACGCTCTTACTCCGGCGATCGCGGATATACGCAGGCCTACGCCAAGGAGCAGAAATCAGGCGGCTTCCACATGTTCGGCGGCAATCATGGCGAGGAGAACTACCACTCTTCCTACAAGGAGCCCAAGTTCAAGGCTCCCAGGGAGTTTAAAGCGCCCAAGGCCCCCAAAATGTCAGGCGGCGGCAACCACGGCGGCGGCAACCATAGCGGTGGAGGCCACGGCGGCGGCGGACTCTTCGGCCACGGCCATCGGTAGTCGATAGCCGCAAGCCGGACAGCGGCTGAGAATCCCACATGGGGCTCGATGCCAGGTGGGTTTTCAATCGAGGCGGCGATGCCTGGAAGAGTCCCAAGGCGGGCGAGGTTGCTACTTGCTGTACTCGTCCCTGAGCTTGGTCTGGCGAGTCACCATGGGGACGGGGACGCCCTGAATGTAGACCTGCTTTACATCTGTCCTGACGTCGAGCGGGTCTCCGTTGGCCATGACCACGTTGGCGGTCTTGCCCACGTCGAGCGAGCCTAGCTGGTCGCCGAAGCCAAACATCTCGGCCACATTCAGGGTGATGGCTTTCAGCGCCTCGTCGTAGGGCAGGCCGTAAGCTACGGCGAAGCCCGCTGCGTAGGGCAGGTTGCGCGAGGAGTGGCTGCTCACGGGGCCGCCCGCATCGGCCGAGGAGATGGCGATCTTCACGCCGCGCTTGGCCAATTCGGACGGCAGCGTATAAACCGCGTCGAAACGCTCGTTGGCGCGGGGAAAATCGTAAATCGAGCCTACGATCACCGGAACCTTCCATGCGGCGATCTTGTCCAGAACCTCCTGGCTGTGGGTCACATGGTTGAGCACCACTTTCAGATGGAACTCCTGCGCCAAAGCCATGATCGTCTCGATGTCGTATCCCTCGTAGACACCGATCACCACGGGCCGCTCCCCCTTCAGATAGGGGATGAGCGCCTCCAGCTTCAGGTCGCGCTTGAAGATCTTGTCTCCCTTGTCGTCTTTCTTCGCGTCGGGCTTCGTGTCTTTACCGGCGTCGGCCTTGTCATCCTTTTTGGCAGCGGCGTCGCGGTGGGCGACGTAATCCTGCACATCGAGAAACGTCTGGCGCAGTTGCGTAATCAGGCCCATACGCGTGGAAGGAAACTCGGCGTGGCCGCCGGCTCGTCCGCCACGACGCCGCTGATCGGCTCCAAAATTCATGGCCAAGGCTACGTCTCGGCCGAGGATCATGGCGTCGCGGTCCGCACCGGCAAGCTGGATGAAGATGTCCTGGCCGGCAATCGTGTCTACGCTGGCCGGGGCTACAACGGCGTTTGTGATCCCGTTGAGGCGCGCCACGGGAATGAGCTCCGTTTCCGCGTGGAACGCGTCCGCCACGTGCATGTGCGGCATGATTTCGTCGGAGGGCTCAGCCAAATCCCTGGAGTTCTGGTCCGACTCGACTTCGATGAGGCCGAAGCTTGTCTCGGGATCGATGAGGCCGGGATACACGGTCATTCCGCGCGCGTCAACGATTTGCGCACCTTTGGGAATTGCAACCTTGCCTGCTTCGCCTACCGCGGCGATTTTGCCGTCGGCCATTACCAGCACGCCATTTTCAATGGTGCCGTGGCTGACGGTCAGCAGGCGTGCGCCGGAAATGGCAATAACTTTCTTCGCGGAATCTTCAGCGGAGAGCGGGACAGAGAGGCACGCAGGAAGAACTGCCAGCAATAATGCAACAGAAATTATTGATCCGGTCCTCAAATCGTGTTGAGGTTTCCCACCCTTGCAACAAGATCGCAAAAAGCAGGTTCCCTTCGGCAGGCTCAGGGCAGGCTTTCGACTCCGCTGCGCTTCGCTCCCTATGAACAAGGCTGATTGAGCGCTGAGGATTCCCGCCCTTGCGACAGAAAAAAATCGCAAGAACGGGGCACGGAGCCATTGTTGCGAACCGAGCACAGGGTTCATTGCAAACTTAACTCGCTGGAAGCGGGTCGGGCTGCTCAGAATGACAGGGCACGGGGCATTTGTAGCGTATCCGGTTCGCTTCTTCACTGGCCATCCTCCTCGTCGTCTGACCCTGCGTCGTTGTCTCCGTGCATCACGCCGGAAAAGTGTGGTGTGCCCAGGCCCGGCAGCGAGCTGTCGAAGAACAGGTCGCCATCGATATACACCTTCTGTGCCCGCGCGTAGGTGGAAAGCGGATCGTGGTTCCAAAGCACCAGGTCGGCGTCCTTGCCTACGTCGATGGAGCCGGTCTGTTGATCGACACCGATGATCCATGCGGGGTTCAGCGTGACCATGCGAATGGCCTCGTCTTCGGTGGCGCCGCCGTAGTGAACCATTTTGCCGGCTTCCTGATTGAGCCTCCGTATGTGGTCGTTGGAGTCGCTCTTGAGCGCCACGCGAACTCCCTGACGCATGGACATCACGGCATTCCACGGAATCGCGTCCCATGCCTCATCCTTGAAGCCCCACCAGTCGGTAAAGGTGGCAATGGCCGTTTGCTCCGGCGCAATTTTACCGGCCACTTTGTACATCTCCAGCGCATGGTGGAAGGCGCGAATCTTATAGCCGTATTCGTGCGCAATTGCCTCCTCCGTGAGGAACTCGTCGGCGCGGTAGCAGTGGATCTGCACATACAACTTGCCGCGCAGCACGTCGGCCAGGGCCTCGAGCTTCAGGTCGCGCTTGGGCGGAATGGCGTCTTTGTCGCCCTTGGCGACTTTGGCGTTGTAGGCGTCGAGGGTGGCCATGTAATTCTTCGCATCTTCAAAGGCCTGGCGCATCACTTCAAAATTGCCCATGCGCGTGGAGGGCAGTTGGTTGCGGCTGCCGTAGACGCGCTTGGGGTTCTCGCCAGAAGCGAACTTGATGGAGCCGGGCGCGTTGGGAAACAACATTGCATCGCGATCAAGCCCGACCTTATTTTTGATCACCACCGCCTGGCCGCCGATCATGTTGGCCGAGCCATGCAGCAGCAACTCAGTTGTGACTCCGCCGGCCAGGGCCTGGTAGAGCGCCTTGTCGCGGTTGTCGAAGGCGTCGATCATGTGCATCGAAGGCGTGACCGGGCTGGTGGCTTCGTTTACGTCCGAGTCCAGGGCCGAGTGCGAGTGCGGGTCGATGATGCCGGGAGTGAGCCATAGCCCGGTGGCGTCCACTACTGCGGTTCCGGCCGGTGCATTTACCGTGGCGCCTACGCCGGCGATCTTGCCCGCATGAATCCAGACAGAACCATGCTCGATGATACCGTGGCTGGCCGTCATTACAGTGGCGTTCTTGAAGACAATGTCCTGCGGCTGTGTTTGTTGTGCATGGGCTGCTGCCGCCAGCCCCGCGCAAGCACATGCGGCTGCAATCACGCCGGCCGCGCGGGTGTCGAAGTGGAGCGACCGTCGTACAACAGGGCGCAGCGATTCAGAGGTATGCATCAGGGTGTCTCCTCAAGGGATGCGGGAAGTCTGGGATGACGGGATCGGGAGAAAAAAGGACGGGCAAAGTCCTAGGCGGGATGGTACAACATTCGAACGGCCACGCAAAGCGCTCGTTCACAGGCTATTCGAAGTTGAATGCCGCAAGGTCTCGACTGGTCTGCTACTCTACGCCCGATGACGGAATCTCTCATCACTGACCGGCTGATTCTCCGCCGCTGGCGCGAGGAGGACCGCGCGCCCTTTCAGGCGCTCAACGCGGACCCGCGGGTGATGGAGTTTTTTCCGGCTGTGCTTACGCGGCAGGAAACAGATGCCGGAATTGCCCGATTTGAGCAGCACTTTGACCGGCACGGCTTTGGATTTTACGCAGCCGAGCTCATCGAGCCAAAGACCTTCATCGGCTTCATCGGTCTCGCCGTTCCCAACTTCGAAGCACCTTTCATGCCCGCAGTCGAAATCGGCTGGCGTCTCGCATTCGCGCATTGGGGACGCGGTCTGGCCACCGAAGGCGCACGAGCAGCGGTTCATCACGCGTTTGAGACGCTCAAGCTCCCTGGCCTTGTCTCTTTCACGAGCACGGCAAATCTTCGCTCGCGGCGCGTGATGGAGAAGATTGGCATGTTCCACGATCCAACAGCGGACTTCGGCCACCCCCGCATTCCAGAAGGTCACGCTTTGCGCAGGCATGTTCTCTATCGGCTGGAATCGCACCTGAACGCAGGCGTAAAGAGAGCCGGAAACTGGAAGCTGGAATCGGGAAACGCGGTGTGATGAACTTTTGGAGGGGTGTTAGTAGCTGCGAGCTGAACTCGTTCTCTTGAAACGGGCGATTGCCATGGGCATCGGCAGAAACGGTGTCGCCTGGGGGAAGCTGCTGCGCATGGACTGGGTGGCTACCGGCCGATTCAACCCCAGCTTCAAATTGGCGATGATCTCTCTTGCCATTTCAATACGGCTTTTCTTCTTCATCATTACGAATCTCCTCTGGTGAGCTAGCAGTAAAGGGTGGGGCGGCGCTGAATGCCCGTTGAGCGCAAGTGCGAAAGCGACAAATCGGGACCCGGCTGCGGACCTCTGCCGGCCTTCCCGATGACAATTTTTCGTAGCTGAATTTCCTATATCCCCGGACGCCCGATCGATGATTCTTGTTTTTTAGTTGCTTACTGTTCCCAAACCTAGCTCTGGTCCCAGCTTGAGCGCGACCAGAACTTCCAGCAGCGTGGCCGAGTTACGGACCGATCCTGCCAGAATCGTGAGTGCCTCTGCGACGGGCGCATGTTTCTGCGCCAGCTTGTCGAGGCTCTCACTTACCTTGTGGAGCTTTCTGGCTTCTTGCAGAATCTCGTTCGCCGCCATTGCGGACGCAGCCTTCCGGGAGCGTTGCCGGAGGCTGGACCGGTCTTTGTTGCTACCGGGTCGCGGCCTCACTACGCACATTCTAGGAGCGTCTCGGTCCTTTGTATGCTCACATTAGACCACCACGAGCATGGTGGTGTTTCTAACACACCTCAGTTTGAGCCGGGGGCCGTTGCAGCGATTCCTTCATGCGAGGCGACACAGCCGCGTATACAAGCTGCTCCTCTCATGCTCTCCAGACCATTGTGCACCAACGGAAGGTAATGATCTGCAGTGTGTCACGATCACGAGCGAAAGCAAACCGTCCGAAGGAATACGGGTCCGAGGGCACTTGAGCGCCTGCGAACGCAGAGGCTCAAGTGCTGCAGCGGTCCGGAAATGAAGCCAGAGTTAGACCGGTTTGGACACTTCGGCGATGGCCGGCCCTGGACCTGACGGGCCTGCCGCCTTGGCGTCCGGTTTGCGGATGTCGATGCCGCCCTTGAAGAAGGCGCCATCCTCTATGCTGATGCGGGCCGCGGAGACGTCTCCACTCAGAGAGCCCTCGGCGCGGATGTCAACGCGGTCCGTGGCGGAAACGTTCCCGCGAATCTTGCCCAGGACAACGATTTCGCGCGCGCTGATGTTGGCCGCCACCTGGCCGTTGCGGCCAACGGTGACACGGTTGCCGGGAAGGTTGATGCTGCCCTCGACTTTTCCGTCGATGAAGAGCGATTCGGACCCGGTAATCTCGCCTTTGACGAAAAGGCCTTTACCGATGGTGGCCTGTTCGCCGGTCACAGCCGGGGTACGGCTGGGAGGAGGCTCAAAGGCCGGAGGAGGTGGCGCCGGGCGGGAAGGCTCCGGAGTGGGGCTGGGGGCGATGGATCCGGTCTGATTGGGTTTCCACATTGCGCTCAAGGTGATTCCTTTTCTGTCCTGACGGGACTGGGCTGCCAAGGCAGGGGCCAATGCCACGGGCCCAAAAAAACTGAATGATCGGATCGCCGACCGATTAGCCCTCGGCGACCCCTTCAGCGGCCACTGATAGGATGCTAGTCCTTCCTGGTCCGCCAAAACGATGTCGTTTGGTTATTCTAAGACCCCGGACCACAGTTTAACGAATCGAGGACGGAACGAGGCAGAGCGAATGCACATAAATGTCCATAGCTTGCTATCTGCAGGGAGAAGAAAATAGGTAAGAAGGGGAGACGGACGATCCCCTGGAGTATTTTGCTGAGCTGCGCGATCCTCGCATCGAACGAAACCGGGAACACCTGCTGGAAGAGATTCTTCTGCTTGCCATTGCGGCGGTGCTGAGCGGAGCCGAAAGCTGGAACGGCATTGCCGGTTACGGCAAACTTTCACCGTCAGACCGATACACAACGCTCATTGCGCTGGGACTGGCGCTGCTTAGGGTTTCCTTCCTCTACACGCGCTTCGGAACTGTCCTTCGCAAGTTCCTTCAGGTCCGAGACCGCAATTCCGTGTGCTGGGGTTCACGGAATCCCAGGTCTCAAAAGCGAGACCTGGGGCACCCAGATTCATGCAGGATCATACGGTTAGAGACTTAAGCCGAGTGCGAGTTATGAAGTTCTTTCAAGCGAGTTACCAGTTCGGCTCACTTGGCGCGTGGCCAGTTTACGATCGGTTACAATCGGGAGCACAGAACGGCACCCTACATCCATGACGACAACGGAATCGAGCTTTACCGGCGAAATGCAGGCGAACCCCGCTGAACCTCCGTGCAGTACACGTGGTTTTTGGGCGCTGATTGTCACGCAGTTTCAGGGCGCATACAGCGACAACATTCTGCGCAATCTCCTGCTCTCAATCATTGTTGGCATGGGGATGGCCAGGAACCAGCGCGAGAGCTTTGTCTCCATGGTTACGCTGATGTTCTCCGTGCCGTTTGTGATCTTCAGCATGCCCGGCGGGTGGCTGGCAGACCGCTTCAGCAAGCGGCAGATCACCATCTGGACCAAGGGTATGGAGATCGGCTCCATGGTGGTCGCGACCGCGGGCCTGGCCGTTCAATCGCTGACAATATCGCTTGTAGCGCTCACGCTGGTGGCCACGCAGGCGGCGCTGTTTGGGCCCTCGAAGTACGGCCTGCTGCCGGAACTGCTGCCGGCCAAGCGCTTGTCATGGGGCAACGGCGTCATTGAGCTGGGAACGTTTCTCGCCATCATCGTTGGCACAGTAACTGGCGCTACGATGGCGGAGCGTTTCCACGGGCACGAGATATATGCCGGCTATGTGCTGCTGTCGCTTGCCTGTGTGGGACTGCTGACCAGCTTCGGCATCGATAAGGTTCCGCCCGCGGCGCCCACCAAGAAATTCCGCGCTAACATCGCCGGTGACCTCTGGCATCAGATCAAATTGATGCATCGCGATCCGCCACTGTTTCTGGCTGTCGCCGGCAATACCTATTTCTGGTTCCTCGGTTCGCTGCTGTTTTCAACCATCGTGGTCTACGGTCCGGATGTGCTGCACATCGGGCAGACCAAGACTGGGTATCTGAACGCCACACTGGCTGTCGGCATTGGCATCGGCAGCATGATTGCCGGACTGCTGAGCGGCAACAAGATCGAGTACGGGCTCATTCCACTGGGCTCAATCGGCATGACGGTAACGGGCCTGCTGCTCGGAGTCACTCATCACGGATTGCTGGGCTCGGCTTTGCTTCTCGGCGCGCTCGGCTTCTGGGCGGGCTTCTATGCCGTGCCGGTGAATGCGCTCATTCAGCATCGGCCAAGAGAGGAAGACAAGGGCGGAGTTATTGCCGCGGCAAACCTGCTTTCATTCATAGGGATTGCGCTGTCGGCGGGCGTTTACTACGTCTTCACGGAATACATCCATCTGGATCCGCGCGGCGTGATTGTTGCCGCCTCATTCATTACCGCAGCGGGAACTGTGTATGTGCTGATCCTGCTGCCGGAGTGGTTTGGGCGGCTCATTCTGTTCTTTGTCACGCACACCATCTACCGCGTCAAGGTTGTTGGGCGCGACAACTTTCCTGACAAAACGGGCGCCCTGCTTGTCTGCAACCACATGTCCTTCGTGGATGTGGCTTTGCTGATCGCGTCGACGGACAGGCCGATCCGCTTCCTCATGTACAAGGGCATTTACGAGCACAAAATCATCAAGCCGTTCGCGAAGATGATGAAGGCGATTCCTATCTCGAGCGAACAGCGGCCCCGCGACATGATTCGCTCGCTGCACACCGCCAGCGAAGCTCTTCGCCAGGATGAAGTGGTCTGCATTTTTGCCGAGGGACAGATCACACGCACCGGCCAGTTGCTTCCCTTCCGCCGCGGGCTCGAACGCATCATGAAAGGCGTGGAGGTTCCCATCATTCCCGTAAATCTGGATGGAGTCTGGGGAAGTATTTTCAGTTTCGAACGCGGGCGATTCTTATGGAAGATGCCGCGGCGCATTCCGTATCCCGTGACGGTGAGCTTTGGAACACCGATGGCGCCGGCATCGACGGCGATCCAGGTACGCAGCGCGGTTCAGGAGCTGCACGCGGAAGCATTCCAACGGCGCAAGCCACGTATGAAAACTCTTGACCGCGCCTTTGTGCGCACGGCCCGTCGGCATCCGCTGCGCTTCATGATGGCGGACGGCAAGACTCCCAAGGTGACGTTTGGTTCGGCGCTCACCAAGACAATGTACATAGCGCGCAGGCTGCGTTATCAGATTGGCGAGGAACACATGGTAGGCATGTTGCTGCCTCCATCCGTCGGCGGAGCGCTTGCCAACTATGCGCTCATGCTGCTGGGCAGGATTACCATCAATCTGAATTACACATCGTCGAGCGAGGTTATCGCGTCCTGCGCGAAGCAATGCGGCGTGGATGTAGTGATCACTTCGAAAGCATTCGTCGAGCGGTTTCCGAATCTCGTGATTCCTGGGCGAACACTTTTTCTCGAAGACGCATTGGCTGCTCCGCGGTTCAGTGAAAAACTGCCTGCACTCCTGCTTGCGTGGCTGGTGCCGTCCGCACTGCTGCGCCGCGTGATGGGCGCAACCAAAGAGCCTGCTTCGCCGGTTGTTCCCGGCACAAACGGGCCCGAGGCTTCCGCTGTCGATCAACTGGCGACCGTGATCTTTTCCAGCGGAAGCACGGGCGATCCCAAGGGCGTGATGCTGACCCACTACAACATCACGTCCAACATCCAGCAGGTGTCGCAGGTCTTCATGCTCGACGGGCGGGATAAGATCCTCGGCATTCTGCCGTTCTTTCACTCGTTCGGTTTCATGGCCGCGCTGTGGATGCCGGCGACAAACGGCGTGGGCGTGGTCTACCATCCCAACCCGCTGGACGCGCAGGTCATCGGCCAGCTTGTCGAGAAGTACAGGGTGACATTCCTCATCGCTACACCGACCTTCCTGCAGGCCTACATGCGGCGCTGTTCGCCGGAGAGCTTTGGCAGTCTGCAATATGTGCTGGTGGGCGCGGAAAAACTGCCGGAGCGCGTCGCTCTTGCATTCGAAGATACATTTGGGATTCGTCCCTTGGAAGGCTACGGATGCACCGAGTGCTCGCCGGTAGTGACGGTGAACGGCCGCGACTTTCGTGCTCCAGGATTTCGCCAGGTGGGCGCGCGGCGCGGCAAGATCGGGCATCCGCTGCCGGGCATATCGGTTAGAGTAGTCGATCTCGACACAGGAGGGCCTGTCGCGCCAGGGACCGCGGGAATGCTGCTGGTCAAGGGGCCGAACGTGATGAAGGGCTATCTTGGCAAGCCGGAAAAGACCGCCGAAGTGCTGCACGATGGCTGGTACACAACCGGCGACGTTGCGCTTATGGAGGAAGACGGCTTCCTGACCATTACGGATCGCCTTTCGCGCTTCAGCAAGATTGGCGGCGAGATGGTTCCGCACATCAAGATTGAAGACAAGCTGCACGATCTTGCCGGGATCACGGAGCAGGTGTTCGCCGTGACGTCGCTGCCGGATGAAAAGAAGGGCGAACGCATCGTGGTGATCACGACGCTTTCAAATGAGAAACTGGCGCCCGTGCTGGAGAAGTTGCCGCAGTGCGATCTTCCTGCGTTGTGGAAGCCGCGCGCAAACCAGTTCTTCCATGTCGATGCGATCCCCATGCTGGGAACGGGAAAGACCGATCTGCGTGGAGTCAAGGTGGTGGCCGGGTCTCTGGCGCAAACTGCGGAGGCATAGGGTGGGCTTTCCTCGACTCTTCTAGAAAGTGCAAGTGGGAGACATGCCGCGGGCGATCATGGAGCTGCATGTGCTGAGCGAGGCTCGGAAGCGGCAAGCCGCCACAGAGCTGCAAACTGTAGAACCCCGAGAGCCGCGTAGAGCAGGGTGAGCAGTTGCACTCCCGTGGTCATGGCCAGCATTACAGTGAACCAGGAACCGGCCAGAGTGAGCATCCATAGAATCGTGAAGGCGCGGCGTATGGGTCCAGGGGAGATATGACGCAAGACGCCGGCGGTGACGACGAGAGAGGGGACGATGACGATCGAGTCGTAAATGCCAATGAAGACATTCAACAACAGCGTCCAGGTAAGGGTTGCCGCCCAAAGGAGGGAATTCCAGGGGGCACTCTGGCGCGACGATCTTACCCACATCCAAAAGAGAAAGAAAAATGCCGAACAGCCGAAGCCGCAAAGGACAACAAGGGCCGGCCAGGAGCGACCGCCGTGAACGAGATGGGAGAACGAACTAAGGTCCACGAGTCTAAACAGGTTGGGTCCCGAATCGGTTTGTGCTCCGACAGGATGGCTGGCAAACGAGAAGATTTTGCCGATAAAGACCGGCCAGACATCGAAGCCTTCGATCGCGGTTGTGCAGAGAACGAGGGCAGACGCCCCGGCAAGAAACCCAAAGAGCGTCTTGAACCTCCTGGTTACAAGAAGCATGGGCAGCAGGAGCACGAGTAGCGTTGGCTTGTAGGTGCACAAGGACAACGCAAGTCCCGCTGCGAAGGAGCGCCTTTTGTCGTCTTCGCAAAGGACCAGGGACGAGGCGAAGAAGCCGACTGCGGAGATTTGCCCATTGAATGCGGTATCCAGGAGGAAGGGGCGGTAGGCAAAGGCGAAACAGAAAAGCAGCGAGCGGCGCATGGGGTCAAGCGGGAGAAAGCGATCGATGAGGAGTTTGAGTCCTGCGGCATAGAGCGCCAACGTGGCAAGCAGCCACAGGAAATACGCGGCAGAGTAGGCAGCAGACCGAGCGGCCTGAAGACGAGCCCAACAAAGGGGGGATAGGGAGACGGGCCACAGCCAGTCTGGTTGCCACGAACCTCGGCGCAGACCTGCTGAATAAGTGTTGAGTCGTAGAGATAGGGAGCCGGGTATTTGTCCAAAATGCGGCCCAGGCTGTAGAAGTACGCGAAATCCCCATTCGGTGGCCGATGGCTGTTGACGACCAAGATGGAGAAGGGCAAGACGAATCCGACCAGAAGGAGACCCCAGCAGATGAAGTTCAGATGCTTCAGCGTGACGGCGGACGCGAGGCCGCGCCATGGCTGGGCAGGCGAAATGGGAGTCATCGTGGCATTCTTTCAGCAGAGCGGATTTTCTTGCATTATAGCCCTGAGGACGGGTGCGGTCTGGGCTTGGGACGCGCGGTTGGTCAAAGTAGGGACCCCAGGGCTGTCCAGACACCGCTTCGTCATGCGGACGGCGCGACCATGCTCGGCATCTATGCTCGCTCCATAGCGAAGCTCGCAAGAATCGAATAAGACTTCAGCTCATCGTAGGCAATGAGCCGAGGCGATTACAATTCCATGGATTGGCTGGCTACTAACTCCTTGCACCTGGCGACAAAGTCGGCCAGCGGGATAGACCCCTGATCGCCCTTGGCGCGGGTGCGGACGCTGACCGTGCCGGCCGCTTCTTCCTTATCGCCGAATACCAGAATGTAAGGCGTCTTCTGGTTGGCGAAGTCGCGGATCTTGCCGTTCATCTTCTCGTTGCGGTCGTCGGTTTCCACGCGCAGGCCCGCCGCTTTCAGTTCGGCTTCGACTTTCTTTGCGTATTCGCGATGCCGCTCGCTGATGGGAACCAGGCCAACCTGGACGGGAGCCAGCCAGAGTGGGAATGCTCCCGCGTAGTGCTCGATGAGGACACCGAAGAAGCGCTCCACGGACCCAAAGAGCGCGCGGTGGATCATTACCGGCTGGTGGCGCTCGCCGTCTTCGCCAACATATTCGAGCTCGAAACGGGCAGGCAGATTGAAGTCGACTTGCACCGTGCAGAGCTGCCAGAGACGGCCGAGGACGTCGATGAGTTTGACATCGATTTTGGGGCCGTAGAACGCGGCTTCGCCTGGGATAGTGGTGTACTTGATGCCCTTGCGGTCGAGTGCGTGCTGAAGTCCGCCGACGGCAAGTGCCCAGTTTTCGTCGGAACCTGTGTAGTGATCGCGATCGTTGGGGTCCCAGGTCGATAACTCGACTTTGAATTCATTGAAGCCGAATGTCTTGAGCACAGCTTCGGCAAAATCGATGCAAGCTACAACCTCGTCTTCAATCTGACTGGGAGTACAGAAGATATGCGCATCGTCTTGCGTAAAGCCGCGGACGCGCAACAGCCCATGCATGGTTCCGGAGCGCTCGTAGCGATAAACGTTGCCTAACTCGGCGAGGCGCACGGGTAAGTCGCGATAACTGCGCGGCGAGTTTTTGTAAATCAGGATATGGCCGGGGCAGTTCATCGGCTTCAGGCGATACTCGGCGTCGTCGAGCTCCATCGGCGTATACATGTTGTTGGAGTAATAGCCCTCGTGGCCGCTAACCTTCCACAACTCGCGCCGCATTACGTGGGGAGTGAAAACCAGTGAATAGCCGCGGCGGAGACACTCGTCGCGCATCCAGTCTTCCATGATCTTGCGGATGATGCCGCCCTTGGGATGCCAGAAGATGAGGCCCGCGCCCGCGATCTCCTGAATGCTGAACAGGTCAAGCTGCTTGCCGAGCAGGCGATGGTCGCGCTTGGCAGCTTCTTCAAGCCGCGCGAAGTGGGCATCCAGTTCCTTTTGCGAGAAGAACGCTGTGCCGTAGATACGCTGCAACTGTGGATTCTTCTCGTCGCCAAGCCAGTATGCGCCGGCGAGCGAGAGGACTTTGAACGCCTTCACGCGTCCTGTGGAAGGAACATGCGGCCCGCGGCAGAAGTCGACGAAGCTGCCATTGCGATAAAAGCTGACTTCGGCGCCGGGCTCGGTGAACTTGGTCACAAAGTGGGTCTTCATGAAGTCGCCATCGCGCTCGAATTCAGCCAGGGCCTGCTCGCGCGGCTCGTGGATTCGATCGAATTTCTCATCGCGGGCAACAACTTCCTTCATCTTTGCTTCAATCGTGGCCAGGTCCTCAGGCGTGAAGTTCGTGGGCCGATAGAAGTCGTAGAAGAAGCCTGCATCGGTCGCGGGCCCGTGGCCAAGCTTGGTTTCCGGAAACAACTCCAGAACGGCTGTTGCCATCACATGTGCTGCTGAGTGGCGCACGACTTTAAGGGCTTCGGCGTCGTTCTCTTTGAGGAGCTCGAGGCGGATATCCTCTGTGAGTGGCGTAGATAGATCGACGAGGCGCGGAGCGGCGGAATTTTCAGCGGCGTACATGGCCGCTTCAGCCGACTCGCCGTCGGTTGCGCTGCTTTGACTTGCCTTCACGCCGACAGGGGTTATGCGCGCAACAACGGAAGCAGCGGCCAGGCGCGGAGAAATAGCGTTTGCGATCTCAAGAGGCGTTGTGCCTGCGGGCACTTCGCGGACGGCTCCATCGGGAAGGTGTACGAAAATGGTCAGCGTGCTCATAGCGGGTTCAATTCCAATGGGACTGCGGTGAAGAGGATGCAGCCAACACCTTGAGGATAGAAGGATGCAGGGCGGGAAGTCGAGCGGCGAAGCGGATTGGCCACGCTAATTTGGGACAGGATGGCAGTCATCCCACAAAAATGTGAGGCAAGGATGCTGCAAAAGACCGGTCCAAATGCCGATAAGAGGAATTGGCAGCGCTGATTTGCCGGGAATATTGTGACACTCGTGGCTGAGGGGTCGGCCGCCAGGAGGCGAGAAGGCTATGCAGGTGCTCTGCAAGAGTTCGAATGGGAATTCTGAAACGCATTGCTGTGTCTGTGGACAGGGTTTCATCATGTTCTGGGAGCGGCAGTCGCGCTCGCAGCGCGCCGAGGCCATCAAGGAGATCCAGATGACACTGCGGCATCAGCACCGCAACCAGAGAGGCCCGGAGGCGCACCCGAACGGCGGGTTTCTGGTTCCGGAATGGATGGGTTCCGACTCGGCATCAGGTGCGTCGATGTTGGGGCAGGCGCCAAGCTGGGCATTGTAGCCCTGGTCCTCAATGGGCGAGCGATTTGAGTTTGCACGCGGTTTTGCACCAAGACAGACTTGAGCTCCGAAGGCGTTTTGGAAGGGCCGGGAAAGATAAGAGATGAGCTCAAACGGAAACACGAAGATGCTTCACCTGGAGTCCCGAGCGTAGCCCAAAGCACGCAGACGAACTCTTACAAATTGTCTTGGTTCCAGATGCCGGTCAGCGACTTCACCCTTCGTGGTCATCGCTGTCGGCATCTTCCTTTTTGGGCATGGGTTTTCCGCAACTTTCCCACAAAAGTGGGATTTGGACCTGCTGCAAAGGATCGCGGCGCACACCCTCTACAGGGAATGTTCGGATTTCACCCATTGGACGTAATGTTACTTAAGAGCACGAAGGTAACGGACACGAAGGGGCCAGACCGATGCAAGTACTCTGCTGGAACAGCGATGAAGGAGTGGAGGTCCGGTGCAGCGATTGCGGGCAGGGTTTCGCCCTTTATTGGGGTCGTCAGACGGAGCCGGAGAAAGCAGAGGCTCTTGAAGGCATGGTCCGTACGCTGAAGAATCACCATTGCATCGCGTCCGGCGCCCATGCGCATTTAGTGCGCGGCTCTTTGGCGCCGGCATAATCAGGCGGGTCGCGCCTTCAGACGCAGCTATCCAATTTTGCTCCAGGCGAAGATCGGTTGTAAAAACGTTACCGGATACAAAGGGCAGGCACCGCTGGGAAACGCTGTTGACTAACCAGTAACTGATGGTTAGCCATGCTGATGAGTATATTGCGTTTTCGGGAAAGAGGTGGAACTCGCTCATTCCGCCTGAATCACCCGCTTCACGGACAGAACTCGAAAATCGGGGTTATGTACCTAGACGGCCCGCGCGTCAGAAGATCGGCTGCAGAACCATCCGGCCATACGCGATGAACGCCATGAGGAGGCCCAGCACGCCGCTCAAGATCATGGGCGAGACTTCGCGGTACTTGACATGCACCCCGACGAACACGAGACTCTCGACCGCCAAAACCGTGGCAGCCAGAATCGTCAGCGGCGGCAGCCAATGAAACGCGGCGGGGACGATGAGCCCGACCGTGCACACGAGCTCTACGATGCCCAGGGTCATCCAGGCTTTCCGCGGCAAGGCGCCAAAGGACGGGACGCCCTCGCTTACCTTGTCGAACATGAAGACCTTCATGACGCCCGACGATCCGTACAGGAGCGCGGCGAGGACTTGCAGGACCCATAACAGTATGTTCATCGTGTGCCTCTTCCCGGTTTCAGCGTCGGCGCGCGCAGGGCAGTTTCTCCCCGCGCGATCCACCTTTTGAGCCCAGATCTATTGACCCCAGATCCAGCGTCTATAGATAACCTCATGATAATAACCCTTCATGTTGCACAGATTAGCCTTTTCTTAGCGGGAGCGAGCAGCATGGCTTCGTCGCCGTGCGACACGGGTTGCAAACAGACGGAAGCTTCCGAAGTGCTGCTTCCGATTTGATGGCTGACCTCAACCACTGGTTCCGGTTGTATGACCGGCTACTCCGTCAGTTACTGGTTGATTAACATCTCCACACGGCTCCGGCTTCAATGTCCTTGTTCTGCACCCTTCTGCGATGGCATGGGGCTAGACCTTGTATCGGGTGACAACTCAGGCTGAAGGGATTATTTCGCTGCCTTTTCTTCGTGGTATTCCATTTCCGTGTTGATGGCCCAGATATTGTCTTTCGTTGTAACGCCGTTGACGATATTTTCGACAGCGGTCATCGCAGTCAGCATCGAGTGGTCCTGGTTGTTGTACTTGTGCATGCCGTTACGGCCGACCAGAAAGAGGTTCCCGAACCCATCAAGGTAGTTGCGAATCACGTCGAAGCGGTCGTAGCTCCCGAAGTAGGCCGGATAAGTCTTGGGCACCCGCACAACGTGGAAGTCCTCGACATCGTCAGCCTTGAGAATGCCAATCTTGGCAATTTCGGCAATGGCGAAGCGGGACATCTCCTCGTCCGAGAGCTTCCACAAATCGTCCGTTTCGTTGCAGAAGTATTCCAGGCCAATCCAGACTTTGTCGGGAGCGCTGACCAGATACGGGCTCCAGTTGTTGAAGATCTGGAGACGGCCAACCACCACGTCCGGCTCCTGGATATAGATCCAGTTGTCCTTGAGGGGCGATCCGTCCTTTTCCTTGACAGCGAGCCTTGAAGCAAGCAGTCCGACAGTGATGAAGTCTCTATACATCAATCCTTCGGAGACTTCGGTCACCTCGGCGGGAACTTGCCCTGAAGCCGTGGCGGAGACAGCACGCACCAGGTCGCGTACGGGCATGGTGGAGAGGAAGTAGTCGCCGGCAAAGCTCACACGCTCACCGGCTTCGTTCGTGCCTTCAACGGAAACGATCCTCTTGCCATCCACGTTGATCCGGTTGATTTGTATGCCGAAATGAATCTCCCCTCCAGCAGCGCGGACAAGATCGGAGGCGTGTTCCCAGAGCTGGCCGGGGCCGAATTTGGGGTATAGAAACTTCTCGATGAGAGAAGTTTCGGTCTGCTTTTGGGCAATGTCGCCGGAGGGCTTGCGTCCGAACGTCTTCTTCAGGAAGTGCATCACCACGCCCTTGAGCGAGAGGCCCTTGATGCGCTGGGCGCCCCACTCGGCGCTGATCTGGTTGCAGGGCACGCCCCAGACCTTTTCCGTATAGGACTTGAAGAAAGTCAGGTAGAGCTGCTTGCCGAAGCGGTTGACGATGAAGTCTTCGAGCGACTTTTCCTCGCGTTGCGGCAGCAGGGCCGAGCGCATATAGCTGATGCCACAGCGAAAAGTGCGGACCACTCCGAGATTAATGAAGGTTGCGGCTTTGAGGCTGATGGGATAGTCGAAGAAGCGGCGCAGGAAATAGATACGGCTTTTACGCTGGCGAACCAGCATGACCAGATCTTCGGACTTGGGGTCAGGCGCGGAAGTTGGCTGGGGAACATCCCGCTGCTGTCCCTGGTAGCGGAGCAGGCCGGATTCGCCCTCGCCGGCTTCGACGGGCATCAAATCCAGCCACCAGCGCATGACGCGGTCGGACTTCGAAAAGAATCGATGCCCGCCGATATCCATCCTGTTTCCCTTGTACCGGACTGTCCGGGAGATGCCGCCGACCTCGTGGCTGGCCTCGATGAGGATGGGCTTGATTCCGGATTGCCGCTGCAGTTCGATTGCGGCAGTGAGTCCGGCGGGACCCGCTCCGATAATGATGGCCGTTTCTTGCTTCATGCGTTGGCTCTGGTTCCTTGTTTGGATAGTAGCGCAGGGAGGCCATCTCCGTGGTCGGGGAAACCAAGTCGAGCTGCAGAGAAGAAGGCAGCAGTATCGGGCTGGTCGCAAAACAGCGCGAGGGCTGGGTTTGAACCCAGCCCTCGCGTGTTGGTCCCGATGTGTTTGCTAGATTCTGCCGGAATCCGGCCTTATAGGGCTTAGAGCGGCTGCACGTCCGCAGCCTGCCATCCCTTGGGGCCCTTCACTACGTTGAATTGCACGGCCTGACCTTCTTGCAGACTCTTGAAACCACTGGAGTTGATTGCAGAGTAATGCACGAATACGTCTTCGCCGTTCTGACGCGAGATGAAGCCGAAGCCCTTCGCGTCATTGAACCACTTCACAGTACCTTGTTCCATTTGATCGTGTTTCCTGGATTGAATTGCGCTGGAGGAATCGGAGCGACCACTGGCAGAATCTTGCTTGGTTGGGGCGAGTGCTGCTGCTGCCCGGTTCGGTTCT
>Ga0182030_10003701_pt1 | contig 32679 bp, 28 predicted proteins | sample 812S3MmetaG_FD_121299 | JGI IMG/M metagenome (GOLD analysis project Ga0182030, IMG submission 121299) | Permafrost microbial communities from Stordalen Mire, Sweden - 812S3M metaG (Illumina Assembly) | ecosystem: Environmental > Terrestrial > Soil > Wetlands > Permafrost | place: Sweden... | reverse complement strand
CTGGTCGGAGAAATTGAGTATTAGCTTAGATACCGCAGTAGACCAAGTCACCCAGCTCTTGCTAAGCATTGAGTGTCGACTTCACAGCAAGATCTGTCCCGGCCAAGTTGTAGGGGTACTCACGTGGATCTCCAGAAGTTGATTTTGAACGAACGAGCGCCGAAATGTTGGTTCGTTCGCCAAAGATCCATAGACCCCTCTGTCATTATTTTGCGTGAGACCGTGTTAGCTAGAGTTCTAATGCGCTCGTCGTCTGCAACTAAGTACGCCATGAAAGATGCAAAAATATCTTCAAAGAAATGGCTCCATTCAGCATTATCATCTGGCGCACCTGTAAATACAGTAAGTGGTGCTGCATCCAGAAAGACAAGTATGCTATATATCATGTCGATCGAAGTAGTAGCATTAAGTGGCTTTTGAAGGGTATATTGTTCGTCGGGGTATGAATCCCGCGACTTCGGAGATGTCCCCTATTACCATTCAGTCAATAATCCGCGGAAAGGGGTTGAGCTTGATACCTTCAGCTGCGCTCGAACAAACTCAGCAACTTTCGCAAATAAAGGCTGATAGTCCTCAGCATTAGACTGGCGGGCAAAATGGGAACACGAGGATATAACTGCAAGCTTGAATTCCAGAGGCGAATTGGGCGCTAAACAAATAGGAGCAAGGCTTTCAACACAGTTTTCAAAATTAAGGTGTGCCAGACTGACGAAAGCGGCTGTCATCAAGCCATTGTCGATTGTTGTGGTATCCATGCCGACCGTGTATCTTCTGAAAACTGCCTCTCGAACTTCCTCTTGCACATCGAGAGCATAACTTAGAATTGCCGCATCGCTGTCAAGGGTAAAATGTCTAGCAACTCTCAACACCGAGGTTAAGCAATAGACGGCTGCTTCATTCCTGTTCCGTAATGACTTTCTCAACATTTCCAGAAATGACACCTTCTTCGAGATGCTGCTGCTTTTCACATCCCTCATATTACTTGCGACTTCAAAAACATCAGGAAGCAAAAAAAGTAATGATGTTTGGAACGGGAAGAGTAGAGACTTTCTTCTACCGCCATCAAACATTGTGTTCGACATATCAAAGAGGGTTTCAGCACCTCCATCAAGCCGCTTGTGCAATGTATGAAGATCTATGAATTCCTCAGGATTCCTTTCTAGCCATCTTGTAATCAGAAGGGGTAGAACGATTGCAATGGTAGTCTGATAGGCTTTGCGGAGATGCAAGAAGCTTCCACACAGTTCTTGGATAACGATACTCAACTTCCGGCTGTCAACCCATAGGGAGGAAATCAGTTGGATAGTAATCAATGAGCTTTTATCGTCATCAAGAATCTGGCTGGACTGAACAGTATTTCCAGCCGCAGGGTGAGCTGTACGCAGAGAGATCTTAAGGTAATCGAAGACTCTAGTCCAATTTGAATACGATATGTATTCCACAATTGCCCTGCTATATGCTTCAATAGCTCCTGTGCTTTCGTGAAGCAAGTTGGAACTCTCGGTGGAGCCGAGATGCCCATTCGTACTCGTGCTCTCGAGGCTGCTGTGGTTATCTGCAGAGACCAGCCCTTTGAAAACATCATCCAGAATATTTGCAGAAGGCAACTCATGGTTTTCGGATAGTGGCTTTAGAAAGAGCTTCACAGCATCTATCAAGCGTTTCACCAGATCATCTTCCAAAGGGTCTGGAGATACATCTCGGACAATTAGTTTGTTCTTTGATGCCCGTCTGGTACGATCATTAACCTTTTTTGGCGGAGAGATTTCTTTCGAACCATTTTCCGAGTCAGAGGTCTCTGGATCGGACTCTTGGACATTCCCGGCAGCACCAGATTTATTGACACTCGCCCAATGCGTCGAACAACATTCAGCCAAAAGCTCAAGCACGTATAACTCTGAATGGAGGATATGTATGGGGTGATGTTGAATTCCTTTGTAGGGTCTGGAGAGCTCTTCTAACAATTGAACAAGCGTCTCGAGAACTAATCCGATGCAGGAGCTGCTAACACCGACGAGAGTGGCTCGAGTAAGGACTATAACCTCATCGCGTTTGAAATCGTTTGAAGAGGAGCCGGTGCGGTGTGGTAACTGTAGGGGGATAGAATGTAAATAAGATTGTACTTCTGATGACGCTGAAATCTTACCTTTGAATCAATTCGCTCCAACAAATATACTACGCTGTTTGAATCTCGGGTCATGACGGAAAAAAGACCTTGGGGGGTTTGCTAATGCCTCCAATAATCTGCAGATTAAGAAGCACATGAATCTATAATCGACTCCCCTTGTGCCAAACAAAATATATAGGACGCGAATGGATGTTTGACATTGCCTGCCGACATCAAGGGAGGGGTTAGGGACGTTGAGAATGCGGCTATCACGTAGAAAATACAGAAGAAGTGCTGTTGTAGGAGTGGTTATCAATAATTCCTAGAATTGACGTGGCATTTCAAAGATTTGGTTTTGGGGCAGGTGGGGTGTACCTCGAACGTCCGGTCGGATCTCGCGTGGGCACTGGGGCAAAGTGCTCTAAAATGACCTGCATGGTTTGGCAGCATCCTTGCAAAATGGAACAAAAGACTTCTGGAACACGTGTTTTTCTTTTCTTTTTTTAAATGGAAGATCATAGGTAAGTCAATGGGAGCATTAGTTCCCTTTTTTTTGCCCTCTTTCTTTTAAGAGATTTAATATACAGACATACACAGTACAGTACAAGGAAGCATAGATCATCCCGACAACCAGCAAATAAATTCATTTGCTCAATGGTTTCGTCTACCCCTATAGCCATCGCCACCACCTCCACGGCGACGATCATTATTTGCCCCCGAGTGTCCAGGAGGGCCTCCAGGAGGACCATATCCAGATTGGCTTCCATAATTACTCGAGAGCTGCTGATAAGGGGGTGGTGGCTGTCCTCTTCCGTAAGACCCGTAGGCGCTGGGAGGAGGTGGCGGTGGCCCACGAGCAAATCCACCAACTCCCGGGGGGGGAGGTTGCCAACCTGTAGGGGGGGTTGAATAGCTGTTATTGTTACTATAGCCGTTTTGAGAGCCATAGGACTGTTGATGACTCGGCGCTGATGAGTATTGATTCTGCGATGAGTAATTAAACGAGTTACGACCTCGCCCATCTCCTCTTAACGGGACCCCGCCATGATTTCGACCAGAAACAGCGGCTTTGCCTTTGGTTTTCTCGATATCCCCTTGGTTCAATGCTGGTGGTGGAAACTTGACGCCTCGTAGTAGCATGGATTTGTGAATATGAGTGGATTTGGGCATCTCATAATGTACGCTAGAAAAAGTTAGCAGATGTTTTAGTGACAGAAACACGAGTAAACACATACCTGATGGAACGATCTTCATCAAGACTGGGCATTCCTCCGCTGGCCAGGGGGAATGTCAGTGAGCCGTGGGGTAGGTAGGCATTATTCTTCTCTACTTTTCCGGTAAGGCCTTCAGTGATCCTAGGATTCAGTTTCAAGTGTGGGGGGCCTTGTTTCTTAGAATAGAAATTCGTAGCGATGTGATCGTAGAAGTCCTGATGAGCTTCAGCAACGAGAAGAACATCCCGACCAACACCATTCCGAGCAGCAACATCTGGCGGCAAAAGGGGATATTTCTTGGCCATGGCATCGAGTAGTCGCTGAGAGTCGATGAAAGGAAGTAGAGCTACGCCTTGCCAGGCAAACTTCTTACCATTCAGGTCGACCACAAAGTCTTCAGGATAGAAATCAATGATTTCACTATCGGGATCGGTCATCAGATCGTGAAAGACTTCGGGAATTGCCTGCCTTGAAGCGGCCGGAAGCACCCCCATAAGTTGCTCGAAAGGTCTGAAGATTTTCCCCTTCTCGAAGCTTATCTTCATGTCCGCGATGTTGACAAAGTCGGCAGCAAAAGGGGCGTAGTGATATGGATAGTACCAGTCCCAAGAAGGGCAACCTTGGAAATAATAAAGTAGAACCCAAGCTAATCCCTCGACATACGCTCGTCCAACCTTATGGCGAAATTCAATATCTCCAGGATCGACACCAAATTTTTGTTCATAGTACCTATCGGCATATCCTTCATCCCACAACCGAACATTATCGATTTGAGGCTCATCGCTAGGAGTGTGCGGTGTTCCAGGTTGAGGGGTATTGCGGCCTGGCGTGCTGCTGTCGTCGTCTTCTAGAAGGTCAGCCTTTCGCTTTCCGAGAGCTGATGCTGGAGACTCTGCCATGTCAGCATCAGCAGAAGTTTCTGTGCTATCAGCCGTGGACGTTGTGCCATTAAGCTGGCTCTTCAACGCAGCAGCGGCACTCTTATTGGCCAAATTTGCTTTATATATCGCACCTCGGTTGACCACCATATCGTGTGTCATTGCCTTTGCTTCTTTCGTAATGTTACCAGGAGTAAAGAGTGGAAGGCCTACGGGGGCGTCGTTGTTAGAAGGCCGGCTGGCATTTCTGTCATTTGAGGGCGAGTCTTGATGACCACCGCGGCCACCACGACCTCCTTCCTGGAGCTTACGCCTTTTCGCGTTAGCATCACGTCTTTCTTCAGTCTGCTTTCTTCGGCGAAAGATAGCATCCTCTTGTTTTGCAAGTCCATCAAGAATAAATTGCGCCCTCTCAAGATCCACATGTCCATCCTTCGTAAGATAACCTCCCATGAAGGGTATATTATCACGCCAAATTGCAATGAGGGTATCAATACCATTTTCTCGGATCTCGAGACTAGGAAGATGTGGCAAAAAGTCATTTCCAACAAAGAAACACATAAAAACCCAGTCGTCAATGGCCCGTTCTAGATCAAATCTGAAAGGCTGACCTGGAACATAAAGCTCAGCTTCCAAGTACTCGCGAAGGACTGAGACATGCAGCCAGATAAAGGGTTTGAGAGAAGGTGCGCTATCCTTCTCATCGAACTCTCCATCTTTCACCTTGGCTTGCCCTGTACACTCTCTGGCTTCATGACCAGCCTGGCCACACATACGGCAGGTTCGAGGTTTGGAGTCTTGAGCAAATACATCTTCTCGAAGAACACGAAAATGTGGTTCATGAGTACCTAACCCCAACATGATCAAATCGGCGTCTAAGCCATATATCACATGCCTGGTATTAGGATCATGCTCAGGGGAAGAGCGTTGTGATCTAATGAACTCCATGATTTTATGTTCACCCTCACCGGGTACAGTCGAGTCAGAGATGATAACTTTCATCTTTGCCCAAGCCGGGTCGGTATTGAGCTTGTAGGCGATCCAGTATCTTAAGCTGGAAGCTAGAATATCCATGAATGGTGTACCTGGAGTAATCTCATTTGAATCCCATGCCTTCTTGATTTCTGGGCTCTCGATGGGGCCGCCTTGCGACTTTAACATCTTGAGGAGCTCGGCCTTGTCTTCTTCTTTCTCCTTTGCCTCTTGGGCAGAGCGAAAACGTCGGGAGCGTTGCTGGTTCATCTTGGCGCGTGGAGCAACGCCGTCGATGGCAATTAGTAAAAGTTTTCTCGGTCGGACCATATTGACGACCCGATCGGTGTATTTGAATATTTCCATCATCATCTCTTCTTCGTCCTTAGGGGCTGGTCTGTCTTCAGGATGTGAGCAAGGATGAACGATTCCATTCATATCAAGATACAGATTGTCGAATTCCTCGTTGTTCGGATTTGGACCCCTGGTATCAATGGGAACGACATGTCCATCAATTTCCTGAGGCTGCTCTTCGATAACCGGAGATACGATTTTAGGGTACTATGATCAAAGAATTAGCTAATGCGCCACAACATTTATGATACCAAAGAGTACGTACCTTCTGGCTAAGCCAGCGGAAGAGCGCTGGAACTCCCATTTTGACGGAGAGTTGTTAGTTGTGCGATCGAGATGAAGTAGAGAGCCTTTGAAGAGAATCAAAATTGAAGGTTGTATGCCTAGCCTTGTTGCGGAGAAGACAAAGAGAACGAGAGAATGAATGCGACTGCTGTTATCGACCACATGAGACTATTATCTTCGAATGGGCGAGTAGTCTAGGCGACCTTGTATTGTATCCAAGAATACAATACAATAAAAGTGAGGAGTTTAAGGGAAGTAGTTCTGATCGAGGATCAAGAAAGGTTCCGCGAGCCCTGTGAGGTAAATCGTTCAGATCTTTACTAGCGGGAAGCTAGCGCTGAACTGGGACTGCGCCTCAAAGTGGCTGGAATTCATAAATAATACCTACTGAAGCCTAGACAACGTGTACAGAGTAAATAAAAGTATACTTGATTTACCTCCAGCATTCTCAACCTAAAATCCTGTAAAATGCCACAGTCATCGATGTATCTACCATTATGAGACTTTCATCAACTTTCGATGGCATATTTCCCTAGAATCTCTCTCCTGAGCTATGTTCGCAATCGCAACAACACCAGCGAAGCTGCAATCAGCAACTGAAACTATTACCAACCTTTCCCTCCGTCTCTCCTCTTCCAGTCTTCTCGAAGATCGCCGTGCCGCTATTCTAGGACTGCGAAGTTTTGCTAAGGACTATCCAGCTTCTGTGGCTTCTGATGCTCTCAGAGGTTTGATTGGCAGCTTGGGCAAGGACGGAGAAGATGTGGATAGTGTCAAGATCACCTTAGAGACTCTGCTTTTTCTCTTCAACCCCAACGAGAATAGCCCAGAAGCCTCTGAAGAGATCGCGCTTTGGCTTGCAGATGAATTTACGCAACGGCAAGATAACATCACTCTTCTGCTGGATTTCTTGGACACAAACGACTTCTACTGCCGGCTTTATTCGTTACAGCTCCTATCTGCGATACTTGCTTCGAGGACCGAACGAACAGAAGAGTGCATATTTACAGCGCCCTTGGGCATATCGAGGCTCGTTGCAATACTGGATGATAGAAGAGACGCTGTCCGAAATGAAGGTCTGTCGTTGTTGACGTACCTCACACCCAGTTCTGGGGAGCTTCAGAAATTGGTTGCTTTTGAGAACGCGTTTGATCGTATCTTCAACATTATCAAGCTAGAGGGATCTCTTTCGCAGGGTGACAGGATAGTCGAAGATTGTCTCATTTTACTTGCAAATCTCTTGCGACTTAATGTTTCAAATCAATCGTTTTTCAGAGAGACGGGCTCTGTGCCTAAACTTGCAAGGCTTCTCAATGATGCTCTTGTTGATCAGGGCACAGATGCTGATGTTGCAGAGTGGGCAAAAGTTCAGAGAAACAGAAATATCTACGCTCTTCTAGCGGTGCTGAGGTTGTTTCTGGTCACGGGTGGCATAGGAACACAGGCAAATCAAGCATCCTTTTGGCAGCATGGTGTTTTGGGACAGGTTCTCCAATTAGCATTCAGCCGCGCAACAGAAATGCAAATCAAAGCAGAGGTATGGACACAAAATGGTCTTTCTCAGTGCGGTTCCCTGATATATATTAACAACCGTTAGGCTTTGACAACTTGCGCAGACTTGATTCGCGGAAATCCCAGCCTCCAAGAAGGATTTGCCCAATTACAAGTTACGTCAGTGCTTGACGAACCTCCTGCTGAAGGCATTGAATCCCCCCAACAGAATGGAATTCCAAAAGTCTATGTAATAGATGGTCTTCTTGATCTTACGCTAAGCGTCTCCTCACTGTCAGCCTTCGATTCCCGACTTGCAGCTTGCGAATGTATAAAAGCGTACTTCTTTAACCATCCTGCTATTCGAAAGCATTTCCTTCGCAGAGCCATTGATGGTCACGCTTCAGGGGCTGACGAAACAGCCAACGTTCTGACAACACTACTGCAGCCCCTAGAGGGACATACTTCGGGTGACCCGTATCGTTACTGGTTCGCAGCTGTAATTCTTTTTCATCTCATCTTCGAAGATTCAGTAGCCAAAAACCTAGCAATGAGTGTCGCGGAAGGCGATGCTTCCAATGGCGAAGAAGTAGTGACATGCATACAAACTATTACTGCCAATCTAATCAGTGGAGTTCAAAGACACACTAACGAGAGAGTCTTGGTTGCATATCTGATGCTCCTTTGTGGGTGGCTCTTCGAGGATCCAGATGCTGTGAATGATTTTCTCGGTGAGGGTAGTAATGTTCAAAGCCTTGTGCAGTCAGCATTGCACAACGGCGGTGATGGAATAGTGCAAGGGCTTTGTGCTATGCTACTCGGAATTACGTACGAATTTTCTACCAAGGACTCTCCTGTCCCTAGAGCCACTATACACCCAATTTTAGCATCGCGAATGGGACGAGATCAATACATAGATCGGCTCACGAAGCTGAGAAATCACCCCTTGCTACGAGATTTTGAGGTCCTCCCTCAGAAGCTCAGCTCAGCTTCTATGGGAGGGCTTCCCGAGGTGTTTTTCGATCGTTCGTTCGTTGACTTCGTTAAAGATAACTTCAGCCGCCTGCTCCGTGCAATTGACAGAGATCCCGGAATGGAAATTCCGGTCGTGGCAAATGGAGTTCAGAAAGGCATCTCCCGCGAGATGGTAGACTCTTTACGATCACAGCTTGAGGAGAAAGCCAAGGCGCTTCAGAAGGCTGAAGAAGATTTGCTGTCTCTTGGAAGACAACTAGGGCAAGAGCAAGCAGACCACCGTAGGGCAAAGGAAACCGCGACGATTGAGATATCGAGAATAAAAAATGTCAACGGTGCCCTACAGAAACATCACGAAGAAGATATCAAGCACGTATATCGTCTCATATTGACATGTCATTGCACTAATATGTAACAGAAAATTATGCGCTGATCAGAGTCGAGCTGCCGAAGACTACCAGAGACAATTGGAGCACGTGCAAAAGTCATCAGAAGCCAATGCTGACCGGACGAGGAAAAGAATGGAGGCCGAAATCTCAGATCTTCAGAGCCACATTAGCAAGTTGGAAGCAGATCTTGCCAAGGTGAGCTAAATTATCCATTGCAGTCTTCCTATTCTGACGGATAACAGGCCAATAAAAACCACGTTCAAGATCTTCAGACTGCAAATGACGAATACTTGGCCAATAGTAAAGAGCAAGCGGCTCGTTTGCAACGCGCCGAGGAGAAGGCAAAAGATTTTGAAACACGAAGCGATGCTGCGATTAAGAGAGCCACTAAAGCCGAACAATTATTGGCAGATAAAGAAAGCGAGAGGAAAGCAGCTCAGAGTGAGTTGGATGACCTTCTCATGGTATTTGGTGACGTTGAATCCAGATCCTTGAAGTATAAAGAGCGTCTGAAGGAATTAGGGGAAAATGTATCTGATGGAGAAGATGCGGACGAAACGGATGAGAATGATGAGATTGATTGAGAACAAGGCATGTTGCAAATGTAGATACGTGGATACTAGTAAGGGGACCAATGCGTAAAAATAACAACTTCCCTAGGGGAATATGGAGTACATGATACCGCAGTAAACTCGTAACGCATATAAGCAAATGTCTCCTCAGAAATCACACATCTGAATTCCCAATATTAGGGCCTCAGGTAACATGAATGTTTCCCCCTGGCAAGGCTGAGAGAGTAGCGAGGCTGAACCTGATTGGTTTCTTTTGTGAGTCAGGTCTTCGCTACTTTTGAAAGCCTTTCGCGGGGCAGTTAACACAACCTCTCAATGATTCTACACATTTTCGCAATCTACCCTCAACTTTTCTGAATAAAATAGAATATAAATTTTTGGTGCGTGCACCAAGGAAGAGCGCGGCTGCTTTTCTTGATCGAGCCATGAGCATCGACTTTCCCAAGGAAGAGGAAAATGTCCTCGCGCGGTGGAAGGAGATCAAAGCGTTCGAGAGGCAATATGAGCTCTCGGAAGGTCGACCTCTTTATACCTTCTATGATGGCCCTCCATTTGCCACGTAAATTATCCTCGAAGCCCAGTCTCATCCTTTCTCTCAAAAGCTAATCCGATTGATCCAGGGGTCTTCCTCATTATGGCCATCTCCTCGCAAGTACGATCAAGGACATCATCCCTCGGTACTGGTCCATGAAGGGCTACCAGGTGGAGAGGCGCTTCGGATGGGATACACATGGCATACCAATCGAGCACGAGATCGATAAAAAGCTTGGAATTTCTGGGAAAGATGCTGTAATGAAGTTGGGTCTGGCGAAGTATAATGCGGAGTGCCGGGCTATTGTCATGAGATTTTCTGCCGAATGGCGGACTACCATTGACAGACTCGGTAGGTGGATTGACTTTGATAATGACTACAAGGTGAGCTTGTGAAAGCTTCACTTAATTATAGAACACTAAAAGTGTAGTAGACAATGGATTTAACGTTCATGGAATCCGAGTGGTGGGCTTTCAAGAAGATTTTCGACAAAGGGGCCGTTTATCAAGGCTACAGAGTAATGCCGTACTCTACAGTTCTTACGACAGCACTGAGTAATTTTGAAGCAAATCAAAATTACCAAGATATCACAGACCCTGCCGTTGTTGTATCGTTTCCGCTTCTGGCGGACCCAAACACCTCGCTGCTCGCATGGACGACAACTCCTTGGACATTACCCTCGCATACTGGCCTTGCAACGCATCCAAATTTCGAGTACATTAAGATCCACGACAAGCTAACAGGAAAGAATTATATCTTGTTGGAAAAGTTGTTGAGTACACTGTACAAGGATCCCAAAAAGGCAAACTTCGAAATTCTAGAAAAGATAAAGGGCAGTGACATGCTTGGATGGAAGTACCAACCTTTATTCGATTATTTCTATGAGCGATTTAAGGACTATGGATTCAAGGTTCTTAATGCTACTTATGTCACTGACGATAGTGGTGTCGGTATTGTTCACCAAGCGCCTGCATTTGGAGAGGAGGATTACAATGTTGCCATGGAAGCTGGAGTCATCAGTGAAACGAGGCCCCCTCCAAACCCGGTTGACGAGCGGGGACATTTTACGTCAGAGGTACGCGATTTTGCTGGTCAGCATGTCAAAGCGGCCGATAAAGCTATTATCAAGTATTTGAAAGGAACCGGTAGACTGGTAGTTGAATCTCAGATCAGACATAGCTATCCGATGTGTCCGCGATCCGATACCCCGTTGATATATCGCGCGGTTCCTTCATGGTTTATCAGAATCCCTGAGATTATTCCTCAGATGCTCAAGAACATTGAGAATTCGCATTGGGTCCCGTCCTTCGTGAAGGAAAAGCGATTTGCAAGCTGGATTGCAAATGCGCGCGATTGGAATGTTTCTCGTAATCGATACTGGGGAACACCTATTCCGCTATGGGTCAGCGATGATCTAGAAGAAAAGGTCTGCGTCGGAAGCGTGGCCGAACTCAAGGAACTCAGTGGCTACCAGGGAGAGCTGACGGATCTCCACCGTGATGAAATTGACCATATCACCATTCCGAGTAAGATGGGCAAGGGTCAATTGAAGCGGGTCGAGGAAGTCTTTGATTGTTGGTTTGAGTCTGGCAGTATGCCTTATGCTAGCCAGCATTATCCGTTCGAAAACAAAGAGAAGTTCGAAAGGTCTTTCCCTGGAGATTTCATTGCCGAAGGTTTAGATCAGACAAGAGGATGGTTCTATACTCTCCTTGTACTCGGTACCCATTTATTTGGCGAGTCTCCTTTCAAGAATTGCGTGGTCAATGGAATAGTACTGGCTGAGGACGGCAAGAAAATGTCCAAGCGGCTAAAGAATTATCCAGATCCATCTATTGTAATGAGCAAATACGGCTCTGACGCATTGCGGCTTTATTTAATAAATTCCCCAGTCGTCCGCGCCGAGCCACTGCGATTCAAGGAGTCAGGCGTTAAAGAGGTCGTTGCTAAAGTGCTTTTGCCTTTATGGAACAGTTATAAATTCTTTGAGGGTCAAGTAGCTCTGTTGAAGAAGATAGAGGATGTTGACTATTGCTTTGATCCCGCCGCGGAGGCCACAAACACCAATGTAATGGACCGCTGGATTCTTGCAAGCTGTCAGAGCTTGCTTAAGTTTGTGAATGAAGAAATGGCCGGTAATATACTATATTCCTTCTTTAAAGACCAGAAAGCTAATTATACGCAGCATATCGTTTATACACCGTCGTCCCTCGGCTGCTAGATCTCATTGACAACACCACGAATTGGTATATTCGCTTCAATCGAAAGCGTCTCAAGGGTGAACTCGGCCTTAATGATACCCAGCATGCACTCAATACCCTTTTTCAAGTTCTATTCTCATTGACCAAAGGTCTTGCTCCTTTCACTCCATTCATCACTGAAACAATTTATCAGCGTTTGCTTCCTCATATTCCAAAGAGCTTGCAAGGGAAGGACTCGCGGAGTGTTCATTTCCTTGAGTTCCCAGACGTTAGAGAGGAACTTTTTGATGCGGAGATTGAACGTCGTGTTGGTCGAATGCAACGAGTCATCGAGTTAGCTCGGGTTTCGAGAGAACGTCGCACCGTGGGACTAAAGACGCCTCTAAAGACTTTGATTGTAATCCATCCGGATCCGGTATATCTCGAGGACGTTCAATCTTTGGAAAGCTATATCACAGAAGAACTGAACATCAGAGATCTGGTTTTGTCGTCTGATGAAGCGAAATACAATGTACAATACAGTGTTTCTGCTGACTGGCCGGTGCTTGGAAAGAAACTCAAAAAGGACGTCCAGAAGGTCAAGAAAGCGCTCCCAGGTCTCTCTAGTGAACAAGTTCATCAATTCGTCCTTAAAAAATCAATAATTGTCGATGGTATTGAGCTAGAGGATGGCGATTTGGTTGTTAAGAGGGGTTTGAAAGATGATGAATCTTCTAAGCACCTAGAAACCAATACGGATGACGATGTTTTGACTATTCTGGACTCCGAGCTCTACCCAGATCTTGCAGATGAGGGGTTAGCAAGAGAAATCATCAATCGTGTTCAACGACTGCGCAAAAAGGCTGGTCTTCAACCTACAGACGATGTCAAGATGGAGTACAAGGTGTTGACCGACCCGGACAGTATTGGTCTTGCAAATGCTTTCACTGCTCAAGCTAAGGCCATCGAAAAGGCATTGCGCCGGCCGATTGACCACCACAATATCACCGAAATCGAGGGGGAGATTCCTGACAAGGTTGAGGGAGGCATCATCTTGGAGGAGGAACAAGAAATCCAAAAGGCTGTGTTTTTGCTTAGACTACTGAAGCTATGATCGATACCATAGAGATGGAGAATTTGCCTTCCCACGCTATCGCCGCCTTTAAGAGCATCTTAAAACATTCTCGTCAAGGCCGATTTGCTCTTGCTTTTCATGACTCTCAACCCTTCTTAGCAGCTGCCTAGACAACGATCAGAAAGGGAGAAAAGTATCTGGATGAATCAAATGATCTTACAATGTAGCAGTCTTTCAAACGCAAGAATTCAGTGAGACATTTATCTTTATGCACCGCGTTGTAGTCCGCCACAATACATTTGCCATAAACCGCGAGCTATGATAATGTTAGACCAAAGCGTTGGGTATTGAAGGCGAAGTTGAGGTACCTCTGGCGAACACTTGGATACAGACTGTTGGAATTTCTCAATTGGTCGTGTACGAGCTGGCATTTTTTGGATGGCTCATAAGAAAACAAATACAGGTGTGGTTGGTGAGGTCTACGATTTTCTGATACTCAGGTCCGATTGATGACTAATCCACGAGCTTTTTGGGACGAGGACGAGGTCAGCGCGCCTAGGGACAGACCCGAAAACGCGTCTAAGAAAACATTGATCTTACACGAATATGAAAGAATCTCTGGCGGAAATTCGCTCAAAATTGTTTTAATAACAAACTCCCTTGATATATTTTCACCATGCGACATCAACGTGTATCGAATTCTTCTTCACAGCTTGCCTTATGACTTCCCTTGGGCGCCCATGTCGTCAGGAAGAAGCCCGCCGCAAGATGCAGGACACAATCCGCCAGGGAATTCTGAGCCTTTTTACACAAACGAAGATGTTGCTATTCTACATGAGATCGTTGTCCTCGCGCAGGAGCTGCTACCAGGCCTTCCTGAGCGCGAAAAGCTTCCAACCAACGCGCTCTTTAGCGCATACTTCGACATCCTCCCTAGAGTTGGAGTTGATGCCGATCACGATAATCGCTATGCTACAGTATTGTTCAAGATTGGAGGCTTACGGGGTGAGGGAACTTTGTACGAAAAGTTTGAAAAAGTCCTCTCGAGAATGGGAATCGACATCGAATTCGACCACGAAGAGGATGAACTTGGATCTGCTCAACTCCAGAACAACCAAGCAGACCTTGCGACTGAGACATTGGATGGAGACCATCGATCCCGAGATCGGCTGAGGCGCAACTCTGAAAGCTCTGCCTGGGACCTGAGCAAAAGATCTCTCCCGCAACGCGCCGAAAGGCGTAACTCGTTTTCCTCTCATGCCAAACTTAGCCCGTCGCAGGCCAATCTGCGCCAGCAATTGCCGATCGAGAACCGTCCCTCTTCACTACCGGCTCGCGGTTTTGCGGTAGATTCCAACAATCAAAGGGGTGATCAGCAGAATGCCAACATCCGGACGTGGCTGGAGTCTGCGCCAGAAGAAGTTCGCCAAGGACGTGGGAGATCTGTGTCATCGCGTGCATATCTACAAATACATCGACGATCATCGTCCTTGATGCGCAGTCTACCGCCTGGGAATCCGTCAATAGCGTCAGACGAGTTTCAAGCTCCGAGTGACATTACAGCAGTAACTTCAGCCCAGGAACCGCAAAATCCAGATCCTGTAAGATTATCTCAAGCATATCCAATTAGTCATCAACCTGGCAGCTTGATGCAGATTAAGGCTTCACTGATCCTACAACATCACCTCGGTTTTTTAGCTAAACAGCAATTGCGGCTTTGGCGTGATAGGGCGTTGCAACTGCAAGAGGACAACGCAAACAGGGACATTATAGCATTACATCACGACAAGAGAGTCCTGCTTAGCTTAGCACTGGAAACTTGGCATCACTGTCTTCTCCAAAAAAGACAAATTGCTGAGACGGAGAGATTCTTTGATCATCTTGAGCGACGATCTATGCGAGTGAGAGACCTATATCTTATTCAAAAAGCTTTTACCCATTGGAGCAATTGTGCCTTTGAAGAAGTGGAGCGCACATCAGCCGCTAGAAGACATATCGTCAGAACACGGACCTTTAATGCGTGGCGAGACATCACGGTTATCAATGAGCTCAAAGTTCGAAGGCAAATCATCAAGAAATTTTTCGCTGCATGGAAGCGTCGGTATGCTGTCACGTTTTCCAATGATGCCATCGCAGTGCAGAAATTCGAGGGTAACCTGGCCAGGAAGATCTTCATGCAATGGATCTGGAGGTTCTGGGACATGAAGGCTTCAGCATGGTTGGTGGAAGGGGCTAAACAGCGCGCACTTTCTCGCTGGCTATTGGCAGTACATGATATTGGAAAGAAGTGTGACATTGCTGACGAAGAGAGACGCTCGCAACTCTCGTGGAGTACGTGGCGAAGATGGAGGAGTAAAACCAATGATCAAATTAGACAAGAACAACGGGCCAGAGCGTTCTACGAACTCCACGTTTTCTCGAGTTCGTTCAGGAAGTGGCGACAAGAAGCGCAGATAATGCCCGCGAAGAACACTTTTCGGACAGACGTAGAATTGCGCTTACTTAGGGAGACCCTTCAAAATTGGCTGCATCAGTCTCGAAAAGAACGCCAAGCAGCTGCAATCGATCGTCTGAGGATACTCCGAGAAGCTTGGACAAATTGGCGTCATAAAGGACGACTTCTTGTAATTCGAACTCGAATCAATAAGCGTGTGGTACTAAAAGCTGTCTACAAATGGCTCCTTGCACAGAGGACTCTATATGCAAAGGACGCCGTTAATCGAAAATGTCAGCGCAATTTCTTGCAAACATGGACCGAGAAGTGGAATAATTCACGGGAGCAACGGTGGAATCAGGAGGACTTGGCTCAAGATTTTGCCGTTCGACAGATGCAAGCTTCGATGCTATATCGCTGGCATTCTCGAATCTCGTCGCAGCAACAGCGAGAGGCAGACGCCCTGGGCTTATATTCACCAAAACTTTTGCAAGGACTGCTTTCGCAATGGTCGGAACGTACGCAACATCTCCGCCGGTTAGAAAAGTGGTCTCGCGATGCCGAATTTTATTTCCTTGCTTCGAAAAGCTTGAAGCGTTGGGAATCTTCTACCGAATCTGCAAAAAGAGAAAAGCGAAAAGACGCGTATGCCCAAGTCCGTCGGCTCCTGAAAATGAATCTTGCTCGAAGAGTGCTTCTGGGTTGGCGCCAGCAAGCACAGCAAGTACTTAGGATAGCATCACAGGCCCTTGAAATTAGTCGGAACAAGAATGTCATAATCGGCATGAATTTCTTTGACAACTGGCGGGCTCGTACAGAAGAGCTTGGGGAAATGGAAATCACATGGCGGGAGAAAGTACTAAAGAAGCAGTTGGTTGCGTGGAAAAATCGCTCTTTGGCTTTTCAGGATCTAGAAGTGGAGGCTATTCTCAGCTATCAAGAGCGGCAGCAACGTCGAAGTGTCAAGAAATGGAGTCTTTTGACTCTGCAACTAAAGCCTCGATTACATTATGCCAACGAAATCCGAGAGAAAATTCTCAAGAGAACGTTCCGCAAGACTTTTACGTACTGGCATCAAAGGGCTATGCAAAGGAGGCCGATCGAATTTGCCAGTGTTGCAGATCCGGGGGCTTCTACTGCATTTGGTGCTACAGCAAGAAGTGAAGCATGGTCAGAATTTGGGGATGAAGACGAGATCGCAGAATTCGTCCGAGGGCTAGACGACGTGAATGTCTCGACGCCAGTTCCCGGATATTTAAGTACCCCTTCGAAGAGAGCTGAAAGAATTACTGCGGCCGCAGCAAGATTCTCATCAACCACGCCGAAAGTGCCACTCTCTACGCCATTTGAACGTCATCTACGTGCTCAGTATTTGGGCGGGGTCATCTTGTCTACCAGAAAAGGACCAGGAAGAAGTCGATTAGGTATGGGGGGAGCGTTTCCAGATATTAAGGACAGGGAGGGCATAGATGAACGGGAACGCACGTGAATGTGGCATTCTATTTGGGGCATAGGAGAAGGGAGCATAAATGGCGTTTGGAATATACCCTGGGCCGGCATTTGATTAGGCGTTCAAGCTGTAAAGTATGGAGCGATAAGGATCGGCTTATCTACCTAGTTTCTATGACATTGCTTTTCCCCATCATTTTTAAACTCAAAGAGATGTGTTATAGACATTGAAAGCTGTAGTTAAAGAATCACAGGGTCGAGCTGCAAGAGATGTCTTGCAGGAGGTCGTCTTGTGATGCTGTAGATAGACATGCTCGCCTGCGCCTTTACCTAGCTATCCTTAAGTAATTTAGGTGTCATCCCACCAACCCCTAACTAACTACCTCCTCCGACGTACAGAGCACAACGCAAACTTAAGAATATCGCCCCCTGGAGCTAGAGTAAATACTCACTACCTGCGTGTATCACTCCCTTTCTGATTCACAGCTATGATTTGCGATGCGCTCTGATCCTTAGCATGCGAGCGGTGCTTCCTGGAAAGCCACGGGCCAAGCTCCAAGCTGTCTGTACGGGCTTTTTTGACCAAAAAAGGCTTATTGTACGTTTCTCGATTAATCTCAGAAGTTGTTACGCGTGGACTGACGCGTTACCGCCAGGTATATATCACAGGAAACGCCGTGGTTATTCTCACAGGATGGGATTCTATCCTCCAAACAATCTACGATGACGATGAAGCTTACCTCAATGCTATTACAATCGATGAGAAATCGGGCAAGATTGCTACGGTTACGGGATCTCACATCCGAGTCTACAAGCCATATGGGCAAGGAGAAGATGCTCTTCAGGTACAATGGCTGCTGCGTCTCTTTCGACCGTGTTCTGATTAGGATGTAGTGGTCGCTCCAGCATAGCTTTGCAACTGACGAAACCGCAGAGGATGGAGTCACAACATTGTCATGGGGTGTCGCGGAGGAGCTTTTGGTTGGGGGCGCTTGGCTTTCTCTCTATTCAACCTTAGATGCACCTACAATGATCTGGAAGAAGGAGCTGGCCAATCAGGTAAAAATTGCCAATTTCTCATACGACTCGGCATACATAGCATCCACTGGGAAATACGATCGACTTATAAAGGTCTGGAGAAGGTTATCATTTGGTTCGGACGATACGCGCTTCGACTTCAGCTACCTTCCGCACCCGGCATCATTGACCAATATCTACTGGCGAAGACCATACCACGTTGATCAAACAATCGATAATGTGCTCTATACGCTTTGCGCAGACAATGTGATTAGGATCTGGGCTGCGACGGATCCTCACGGCTTGCAAATACTGCAGCTCTGGGCTCAGATCGATTTAAAGGAGTCGATACAACCCCGTGTCCCAACCGTTACCGAAACTTCCCACATTCGATATGCTTTCATTATAGATGGACGAGACTTCATGCTTGCCACCGAGCATTCTGTCCAAGCAAGAGGCACCCGTGGTGGTAAAGAAGACCACGCCATGTCACACCTGATCGAGGTTGCCAACCGAAGCCCCGAAATATGTGTTGTTCTCGATGACAGAGGTCACATGTCTGCGTGGGGATTGGAGAACGTGGGTTGCAAATCACGGCAAACGACAAATATATTCAACATTGCTCATGTGGAAGGGCTAAATTTGAATCTACCAACAAATTTAGATCATGAGTCGAGTTATGTCCAATTTTATAACTTTAGCAACAAATCGGGCGCTGGTCTCAATATACTCATTCATCACTTCGACGGCAAGGTTGAAGTCTTCGATGGCGATGTAGCTGATTTGTTTGATTTGTCCCCCAGGTCTGATCGTTTGAGCTCCAAGGCTGTTTGGACCGGGCATTCTGCAAGTATCAAAAAAATTGTCCGCAACATAAGTGGACGCGCTGTAGTCTCACGAACTGACGGGAATGAGAGCATTGTTTGGAAGCACATGGATTTCGAAAGCGGTACGTCGATGAAAAGGCAAAGTATCATAATGGAACGAGAACATATCCACAGGATTTGTGTGCTGAGAAAAGGAAATTTTGTCATATACTTGCACCATAAGAGGATTGCCTTGTGGGATACGCGTTCCTTCCGTGGGAAATTGCTAGCCACCTGCCAATTTTCCGTTGTTGGCAAACCTTTGTGTATTCTGATGTTGCCCGAGGTGAAAAAGGAAGGCCCTGTTGCCCACGTAGCAACAATCACCTCAGAGTTGAAAGGAATAGTCTGGGAGATCCAATTGCCTCCAAGACGAGGAAGCGTCGCTGAGCTGAGCGGCTACCAAGCAGCTTCCATTAGCGAGTTCTGTCGATTTGATTTAGGGAAATCGGACAATCTTGCTTACGTCCTCCCTGTTGATCCAGCTGGATCACCTCCAGTCATTTCGGGATTCCTGGACACCTTCGCAAGAGATATCGCAATCTCTTACACGGACTCTGGCCTACTTCGTTCCTGGACAGCAAAAGTGGATCTTGTCTCTAAGAAAGTAGATTGGCTAGAGACCTGCTCTGTTGAAACTGGAGTATCTAAACCTGCATTGGCCAGTGGAAGCTCGATACGAAAGGCCGCTCTCGTGAACTCGTCCAGATCCGAACTGACCATTTGGGATGTGAGAGGAGCCCAACTTGAGTTTGCGCAAGACTATGAAACTCAGGACACTATCCAAGACTTGGACTGGACGTCAACGCCCGATGACCAGTCTATTCTTGCGGTTGGTTTTCGGTATCGAGTTGTCTTACTCGCTCAGATGCGATACGACTACCTCAATAAGGGCCCTGCATGGGCAGCTATCAGGGACATCAATATCCGCGACCTGACTCCACATCCAATTGGAGACTCCACCTGGCTGGGCGGGGGAAATCTTATTATCGGTGCAGGTAACCAATTGTTCGTCTATGACAAGGAGGTAGATCATTCCACTCCCGTCGTGGCCGCTCTGGGGCTTCCCCACCGAAAAATAGCCTGGGATCTATTTGAGGTCGTGACTAGAATGAATGGCCCTCTGCCGATATATCATCCTCAATTCCTTGGACAGTGCACCCTCGCTGGCAAAAGTGCTTTAGTTCAGCGCATACTTTTGGCCTTATATAAAACTCTGAAGTTTCTCGTCGAGGGTGATACTATCGATAACCATTTAGGCATGGATCTTGAGGAGTTTTATAATGATTCTGAGGTAATTACAATGTCCTCGAAATGTTCTATCACGCGCTAAAATTCCTAGTCCACTTCTCTTTCGACGGGAGCAGCTAAGATAGCAAGATCCTTTGGTAATTTTCGTGACGATGACGATGATAGTGAGACAGTGACCGAAGGGGTCGCATCTGCAATCAACGAAAAGCTAACGAAGATTGCTCTACCACAACTTTCCAGGCAGGAGCAGATCCATTTAGCAGACATCGTTGAGTGTGTTGCGATTGTGGAGAAGCAACGTCGATCTATGGATGGCAATGCTGCCAGGTTTATGCTCTTCTTCCGTCAGTATGTCTTGCATCGGGGTAGGTCGAATGAGGTTTTACTTTCTTGGAGAGAGATCAACTGGGCATATCACAGTAATAGCCAGGACATCTTGACTGACATGGTGTCGCATCAATTTCATGGTAAAATGCTTTGGGAGCATGCGCGAGAGAGTGGCATGTTCATGTGGATGACAGATTCTATTGCTCTGGTACGCAATTTCCCAGTTATCCCTTGATTGGATGCTGATCATAGTTCTTAGAAAGCCCAATTCGAGATTATCGCTCGAAACGAGTACACCAAGAGCGACATGAAGAATCCAATTAACTGCAGCTTATTTTATCTTGCCCTTAAGAAGAAGGCTGTTCTCCAAGGCCTTTGGCGCATGGCGGGCTGGAACCGTGAGCAAGTTGCTACTATGAGGCTTCTTTCGAACAATTTTCAAGAAAAGAAATGGAAAACTGCTGCCATGAAGAACGCATATGCCCTACTCGGAAAGCATAGGCATGGTGAGCATCTCATTGTTCGTATATTGCAATACTTACTCATTGCTCAATAGAATATGCAGCAGCCTTCTTCCTGTTAGCAGATTGTCTCAAAGATGCAGTCAACGTTATATTGAATCAACTCAAAGATCTACAACTCGCAATTGCTGTCACAAGGGTCTACGAGGGGGAGAGAGGGCCTGTATTGAAGGAGCTCCTCGAAGAAAAGGTTCTTCCATTAGCTGCCCAAGAGGGTAATCGATGGCTAGCATCTTGGGCATTCTGGATGCTACATCGAAGAGACATGGCTGTCCGAGCTCTCATTGTAAGGAGTCTTCAAACAATGTTATGTTGACCTTAATTACTAACTACCAACAGTCGCCTGTGTACACCCTGCTCGAAACTCCAACGTCGCCAGACCTTCAGGCAAAGCTCTTCCTCACAGATGATCCCGCACTTGTCGTCCTGTACTCCCAACTTCGGCAAAAGACACTTCAAACTCTTCGAGGCGCTTCTAAAGTCACACCCAAAGTAGAATGGGCTTTCGTTCTCCATAATGCTCGCCTTTACGATCGTATGGGCTGTGACTTACTTGCCTTGGACCTTGGTTCGTAGCCTGGCTTGTTCCATTTACCACTTCAGCTAACCTTCTCCAGTCCGGAATTGGGAATTCCTACTTCCTGTTCCCACATTCTTCAAAGATCTAAATGGACAACCAGATCCTCGGCAGATGCTCCGACGACGCAGCTCCCTCGTTGTCGCCGATCTTCCTATGCCGAAGTTACCGCTGGATATGAAATCTGGGGGTATGCATCAGCCACCTCCGAGTGTTTTCGAGGAGCCCGAGTCTAGTTCTCTGTTGGATAATTTCGGATTTTGATGGTAGGGGTTGGAAAAGGAATTGTTGTATTATGATGGGGAAGGGGTCTTTGGATGTACGATGGCAGGGAATAGGTGGGCTGGTAATGTTGGGATCACACCTGAGCCCATTTATGTTCCTAAATGCATAGCGCTAGATTTGAACGCAAGTAATCATCTGTGAGAACTGAATGATTGTGATCAATCCTGGACATTTGAATTGTTCCGACAGCTTAGGAACATTCTCTCTTTTAACATCGCCTCTATTACAATGCAAATCTAATGTGCATTATAATTTATAAATCATAATTACATCTAGTGCATTGCCTTATAAATGCGGCACGCTCGCACTAGCCAGGACAAGATTCACAATGCTAACGACTCCTTCTCCTAATATCAATCCACTGGCGAGGACTACGATGGGGGTCTCCTCTCGGCGTAGATGCGACCGCCAATACCAATTGACAAATCCTCCAATCGCTCTAGCTAGCGTAAATGAGGGCACATTATACATTCCTTTTCATATATTAGCTTTAGGATAAAGTTAAAAGTGAAGAGGAACGGCTCACCAACAGCCACAGCAATGCCACCTGGTATATAAGGATGCCAAGGCTTTCCAGACCCATATATCCGAATGCATGTCGTAATCGTGAAAATAATGGCCGCACCGAGCGCCCACTGCCACGCCATATACGGCAGCCCTTTACCAGTCACCAATCTAGCTGTGAAATACCAGACATAGCCAGTAGGAACCTGGAATAAATCGCCAGGCACCTCATACACACTGGTGTATAACTTATATATCAGTGCACTGACAACAGCTCCAACTGCAGAGCCGATCATCTGGCCCCAAAATTGGGCATTTGGTGCTGCACCAAGTAGATGTCCCGTTTTGAGATCTTGCATGAGATCACCGGCTTGTAAGGCGCCGGCTTCGGAAACAGCGCCTGCGATGAGGTTGATGAGGACGGAGTTTTTGTTCGATTGTGGGATTATAAGAGCGAAAAAGAGTTGGGCTAATTTGCTGATTCCAGAGACGGGGTTGAGATCAGTTTCCCCTAGTGCGCGAACACCCATTATCGAGAGTATGAGAGCCATAAAGACGGCTATGATTATTGCGTAGAAAGGAATGAGAGCTCCAAATACGATGCGTATGGTCAATACGCAGAACACGATAGAGAGCGTGAGGCCAATCCAAACGGTTTTGTTGTTTACCAAATGCTCAGGTGGGGCATCTGGATCTGGTAGGTTTTTCATTTCGGCAAGTGCAGAACCTGACGAGGTATTATTCTCTCGTGAGCTTGGGTCCGTCTCTTCTAGCGGTGTTGAGACTTCTTCTCCTCCACTAATAGGAGCATAACCTCTCGAGGACTGTCCGCTACCAATCTGCAAAAGCCCATTCCAATCCCTCTTCTGTATTTTCCGTGACGCTTCTTTGATATATCCGCGACCGTGTAGTGCTAAGGGTTCAAAGGCAATGTAACCCAAGCTGATCACCGAATCGGCAAGCATTATTGCTAAAGAAATCCAGACAATCCAACCCTTACTGCCGGTTTCCCAATCGTCCACAGGTCCGGGTGCCCACCCCTTAGATTTAGCTAATGGGGAAAGAATACCCCATCCTACTATAGCTCCTAGAAGCATATGCGTTGTAGTTGCAGGCCCCATGATTATGCCCTGGCCGACGTAGGCTAGGGAAGGATTAAGGCTCCATAGCCACGACTCAGCAAGATTAAAACCAAAAACTGGTAGGTTTCGAAGTATAGGGAAAAAGTAAGTGGCAAGAGTATAGATACCAGACACCGCAAATGATATCATCAATAATTTGACTCTGGACCTCCAAGTACTCTGCTTGCCTTTGCTAAGGTCTTCGACGTCCCCAGACGCATTATCCGAGCCGTCTTGCACCAGAGACTGACTTGGGTCTCTTGATGGTCCATCAGTCATTGTTGGTGTCCCATGAAGAACACCAATCATCAAAGCCGTAGCCGTCCCAGAAGGAAACTTGAGCTTCTCACGTATAATGACCTGCCTCCGGAGCGGAACAGCGAAAACCACCCCGAAGAAGCAAAGCCCCAAAGCCCAGAGTATAAGTTTCCAAAGACTCAAGAACAGCGGTCCATTTTCCTCGGGCTTCAGCATGTAGTTCAGCGCCGGCATTACGCCAACGAATCCACACCCCAAAGGCATCGTGCCCATCGATCCAGCAACCGTTTGTACCAGGACGTTCTCAACAGGAGTGAAGGGAAGATCGAGATGTTTTGACAACGACTTGAAGAACGCAAAGCCGATCAGAGACGACGGCATGCTCATACTAGATACCCATCCTGTCTGCAGACCGAAATACATGTTGGAAAAGCATATTATGAGACCGACTCCCAAACCGACCAGGATGCCCCGAACAGTGAAATACTGCCCCTCGTTTGCATGGCTGGCAATGAATCTCCTAGCTTCACTTCTGCGACGTCTTTGTTCTGTGATGCTGCCTTCTGCATTATCTTCGGCTGGCGGTGGAGGGGAGATAGATTGGTAGTCAGGACTGCTTCCTCCTCTGTCGGGCGCCATAACGGCCTGCGAATCGCTGCTTCAATTCGTACTATCTATGAGTGTAGAATTGAAGCTGTAGGTCAACATAAGACAGTTTCCGAGGATGCTCACATAGATGTAAGGTCGACGGACGCTGCGGTGAAGCCATGATTGTTGAATCCCAAGATTTAACACCAGGCTGATGACCCCCATTAATGATTTCGTCATTGTCTCATCCAATCACAAGTCAGACAGAAAGTGGGATGGCACGTGAGTCTAACTTCGGATTTGAAGATGAAAAATCACAGTCTGTCTTTTCTTAGAAGTCTCGAGGGTTCTTTTTTTCGTGTCTAATATTTACAGTTCTCTCTCAATTATCGGCTTCTAAGGTATATATCTATATATACAGAATTAATTCCTCCATTTAATAACCTCAACTCCATCGCTCAAAATACACCAGGCTATCAAGATTGATAAATCGTCTATCATTAGCATCAAGCTGTGATCTGGGGCGGTGCTTTCTCTTTAGGAAACGCAGATCCATTTTCCTCGCCGTGATGTTGCCCGGACTTGCCCCGTCCCTGTTCCATATCCTGCACCACGGTCTTCCTCGGTCAATGAGTCTTCTTCAATTCTTCTCTCTGCGCGGCCAAAACACCGTCCAAGTTCTCACCCTTCCTTCTTGCCTCCAAAGCCCTCTCCGCCATATCTACGTTCTCAAAGGCTCCGTTGCTCCTCCACGTTTTCCTTTCTCTCATAGCAACGACTCTTCCCTTCAGTCCCTGAGAACGCTTCTCATCCATAATCGCCCGAACTTGTTGCACGACTGACCAGCCGTGGCTGACTGCCTCCATTGCCCCTTTCTTCTCTTTCTCGTCGCAGGCGCGTAGATCTCGCTGGCCTTGCATGATCCTAGCTTTTCGAATGAAGTTCGTGGGTTGCTTACTTTTAAGCAACTCCTTATGGACCCCTTTGAAAGTATAACCAAATGGACCAATAATGGCGGCTAGATCTTTCAACACAAATCCAGTGAGACCCATTCCCACACCCTTGACAAATCCTATGGGGCCATTATCACGAGCGCCGGTATATGGCTGTACAACGAGACCGCTAAATCCATCGTAAATGCCAAACACAAACTCCTCTCCGGCGGCTTTCAAGCCTGACTTCATGCCAGTGATCCTCGCAGGTCTGCGTTAGTGTTAGTTTGCCCTAGCCTGAGATAATATTAGAGAGCCGGTCTTACCTTCGCACTGTCGTATCGCCATAAAGTCGAGGGGCATTATGAAAGCCTTGGGCGACAGCTAGAGAAAGGTCCATCGGCATCCTAGCCAGAGCCTCCGCAGTTCTCCCAAGCCCGGAACCCACATCCTGGGCCATTTCTTCGGCAGCGTTGTCTTCAGGATCATCAGACAAGTCCCCATCTTCGTCTTCACCCAAACGAGCTTCTTCTTCTCTATTGGCGTCTTGATTCTGTCCTATAGGCTCGCCTGACACTGTGTGCTTGCCCATATCAGGTCCCGCCGTGGCTTTGTCTTCGGAACCTCCGGGGGCTTTCGAGTGTGGTATTTCGCCATTCGTTGGCTCGTTCGTTGATTGGCTTGTCTCATTGGTTGCATCCCTCTTTGTGTGGCCATTTTTTTGTTCATCCTTGATGCCTTGCTTGACCTGATCCTTCTTATTCGCATGACCATACGACTTTTGCCCATTTGCGATTGTATGACTGCCGTTTCCACTCTTCCTAGCTTCGACCTGTTCTGATTTTCTCCTCTTCTTTTCTTCATGCTTAGCTCGCCGTTTCGAGCTCTTAGCAAGCTTGAATGGTACACTACCAACTCCAGCCGCTATACCTGTGAGGCTGCCCATAATAGCAGTTGCCCCTCCTGTCAGTGGCTCACCAGGTCCTTCAAAGTCATTCCATTCATTGTGACGTATAAGACGAAGCTGCTTCCACGTTATTCTCTTTCGCTCGATCAGCAGCTCAGCAGCCAGCGCACTCAGCCGCAAATTTGTGTTTTTAAGACTCCAGACTGCGACTCGATCTTCCAAGATCGAGCAACGCATGGAGTTGAGCCCTCGCAAAGTAAGACTCCGATGAAAGGATATCACAGCATTTTTGGCACCATCGCCCTCTTCTTCGATGCTTTTGGCAATCTTTTGTGCCTCCTTTAATGCTTTGTCAGTCAAGCACTGTTTTATACCATCAGCCAGCTTCTCTGCTGTTAGGCTTTTGTATGGAACGGGTTCAGCCCCAGCACCTGTTGAAAAGTCAGTACCGTTTCCTATTTATGTAATCGATAGTAATATTTTAACTAGATCAAGGAACATTCAAGGCGTGCTCCATTAGGCGACCAAATGCTCCACGACAGATACAATGAAAGAGCGAAAAGACATACCCGCTTCTCCAATCATTGCACCCCAAAACTGCTGGTCACCAAAGAAAGGCACAATCATGGTTGGTTTACCGCACTTCAAACCAATAGCTGTCGTGCCAGCGCCACCGTGATGGACAACCGCTTTTACTTTAGGAAATAGCCAGTCGTGGGGTGTGTTTTCGAGCATGTAAACGTTGTCGGGAGTATTATCATCGCCAAGGCCACCCCATCCCTTCGATACTAATGCACGAACGCCTGCCTTTTTGACAGCTTCGAAAATCATTTTGGTAAACTTATCCGGATCATCAACAACGATGGATCCAAATCCAATATAGACAGGGGGCTCGCCATCATCTAAGAATTTGACTAATGCCTCGGGCGGTTTAAAAGACGATGCAAGATCCAAGAAAACGAAGCCGGCGATGTCGATTTCTGGTCCCCAGTCGCTCGGCTTCGGAACCAGTCCTGGCGACCACAGGTAAGTATATGGGACTTTGAGACGGTATAATTGTCCAGGAGCCCATAATGTAGATACTGGCTCAAGCCCAAGTGTCTTAACTCGAAAATTATTAACCAGGTCACCGAGACTACCGAATCAGTTACTGCAAACCCGTTAATTTGCCAAAAGTAAACTCACCCTTGCCAGGTCATCATTTCCACTAATGGATAAGACATGAAATTTGCATATCCCGGATCCACATTCGTTTTCTTAATGTTGGCGAGTGGGTGAGGAAATGCTTGTGTTGGTGTATACGGAAATGTGAACATTCTGTGCTAGGATTAGTGAAATACTGCAAACCAGCAGAATAGAAGACTACATACAAATGCAAGGGAATCCCAAGTCGCTCGGCACAATGAATATGGGCAAAACTTGGCGGATTGGCAATGATCGCATCGGCTATAAATGGGGACATTTCACCCATCATTTTGAGGTTGCTAACATCCTTCTCGTCATCTGTAGCGTTGATGCAAGCTCGCCAAAATCCTTCGAACATCTCTGCCATCTGATCTCTGCGTCGTCCAACTTCGCCTTTCTTGAGCGTGTCCATCGTAGGTATCATTCCAGGATTTTTGACCATGAAAGCCATGAGTTCCGCAGGATCGCCACCAATAGAGAAGAATTCCAGGCCGGAGTCCTTTTGCACAAAGTCCTTGAATGCTGGATGGGTGGCGATGCGAACCCTATGGCCATATTCCTTAAGGTTCTTTCCCAATTTCAAGAAAGGTTGGATATCTCCCCGACTACCAATTACCATAACCACGATATTCAATCGAGGGCGCGGAATGGCTGAAGTGGCCGTGGAATCCGACGAAGCCCGAGACATATCTCTTCTTTGAACCTTGGTGGAAGGTTCCATACCAGCCATCTGGTCCGAAGCAGATGGGGCCAAGTGCTTGAGGAAATTGGGCGCGCCTAGAGCTTTTGCCAGGTAACCCCGATTGCTGGTCTCATTGACACTGATATTCAGTCTCCCATCCCTTTTCGAGACCCTGCCTCTTGTATTGTACTCATCGTTGCCCACATTGAATCTCGAGTATGACCTATTCTTTCTACCGTGACCAACCTTTCCAGCTTGTCCTTTGATATCCTTTGAGACTTCCTCATCTGACGGATTAGATGATGATGAAGTTGAACCGTCGTCGTCCACATTCCTCCATATTGCTTCGTTCAGCATCGAAACGTTCGTTGCGCGTCGAGTTATATTTGGCGTCAGTATGGACGTCCTGGTAGCAGCTTGTGGTCGCTCTGTTTGCCATTTTGAGAGACCAGGTCGAGGTTTCTCTTCAAGCGGAGATAGTTTTGGGTTATTGTGGAGGTGATCGCGGCCATTACTGACCGCTGAATCAGCAGTCATATCTGAATACTGGTTACAAGGGACTGTGAGACGCAAATAGCATGACAGTCTTGGGTGATGGGTAGGAAGGGAGTCAATAATAAACGATTCACGGGATGTGAATTAGAACAATAACGAGGTGATGATTAACACTGCTGATGTGTCAAAGAGGAAAAAGAGACAGAGAGAGACATGAATTGTGGAAGAAGGGCAAATGGCCTCTTCAATATCTTATAGCACTCGAATAAATAAACACTCTTTACTAGTACCTGTACATGGGGGAAAATGACTTGAACGAAAACGAGGATGATGACGTAGTATCTCAGGAGGAAAGGTCCGAAGAAATTTAGTGGACGAACTTACCTACTAGTAATCTTTGTTGGCCTGGCGAGCCTGGCCAGTGCTGGCCCCCTGACGAGATGAGGATTGCGATGAGCCTCAAACGACGTCGCCGCTGTCGCGTTTCGACTGTATTACAATGCTCTACGTCATTTTTCTACTCAAAAAATAACAGGACAGTCATACTACGAAACTTCGACTTCCACGATGCGAGATATCAAAGCTATGTGTCATAAATCCTAATTCTATGGAAGCTGTAATTGAAGAGAGGATGCTTCAGAAATGCATGGCCCGGACGAGGATCAACCTCCGTGCTTCGTCAAGAGTTGCTGCACCTGTTGATCGATGCGCGGATACTGCCACGCCTAGTGACGATGAGAGACGTCTCGGCCGTGTGAAATAATGCTCAGAAGTACCCATCTCAATTTGTCAAATAATAAATATTCAAGTGGAAGTTGAGTGGAAGTCAACAGCGTCTTGGATTAGTCCTAGATACCGCTGTGCAGAAAACAAGAGACAGTGGAGCGGGAATCGAACTGGTATATGGGATGTAAAATCAATTCTTGAAAGAGATTGCCGATCTCTGGTTATTAAGTTTCAGGCCCAGTACTGAGGCTCAGGGTAATGCATTTCAAATTAGCTCTAAACTTGACTCCTTTTAGAGAAGTGTAACAATACGGCCATCGTTCGATGATTAAGCCTCTGTCTATAGAACATGTAGAAATCCTTGAAAGGATCCGACGGGTATGACCTACTTCAATAAAGTTAATGCATAAGATGATCTCCCACCTCCCACCTCCCACCTCAGACTCTCTCTGGACAACTACCAGCTAATCCTCCAGTCTTCGCGCTCCGGGGTTTCACGCAAACTTCGTCCATCCCCCCTTGCATCTCTGAGTCCCCAAAGTCTGACTTCTGCATTACTGAATCTCACGCCGTCTACCCAATCCTGTTCTTCATCTCCATTCTCACGACCGCCATACAGGCCTCGGAAGCCAGCCTCCAATAGACCGACCGGAGAATCAGACCTACGTACTGATACTCGAGAAGGGGTAGTGTTTGTAAACCGCGCTCGGACTCGCCGATGAATATCGTCATCCCTTGCACTATTACCATAATTCATGAAATTGAAAGCATTTCTTGCGGCGCCTCGAGTGACTGGAGCCGTGTAAGATGGATGAAAACGAGACTGATGCCGCGCTTCGGGCAAGTGAGCTGGGGTCTGGGGTTGCGCGTGCCTCGGCAGTGAATCATTGTAGACTTGGTAGTTTCGAGAAGGTGTCTGGGGTTCGGGTTGTTCACGTGGGTAGCTGATGTTACCTTGCCGCGGAGTGGGTGATGATGAGGCTGAGGTCGAGGGAGAAGGATGCGAAGGTGATCCGCGCCGATTCGATGGCGAGCGGCTTCTATAGGGAGTTAGTAGTCTGGCTGCAGAACGCAAAATACTCCTGGGATAGGTTAGAGCGCTGGACTATAGAAAGATCAGTCAATAGTAATATTCGAGGAAGGATAGACGTACAGTAGGTCTGGAAGCTCCTGCGTCCCCAGGTATTGCAGCAGGAATGGGAAAACCAGGGTCTGGAAGGTTTCTAGGTGAGCGAGTCCGAGGAGGGCTAATTGATGGGCTCGTAATTGGACTTGTATCGGGGTTTCTCAGTGTGTGTTCTGAAGTAGGTAATGATTCGGCTCTCGAAATACTCCGCGACGTAGTTGAAAATGGAGGTGGTAATGGAAGTTGTGGGGAAGAAAAGATGAATTCACGATCATGGGCTCTTTGCTCGTTATCTTCCAAGTGAGATAAAACAGATTCTTTACCATTATGGGAGGTTGGTGGAGACGAAGAAATGTTTGATGCAACCATTGAACTTTGCAGAGAACTTCCCCGTAATTCCTCATGTAGACTACGATCATCCGATGAACGAGGTCTGCTATTAGTTGTAGAAGTGGATGATATTCGTTCCTGTTCATAGACGGCGCTAGATCGATCGGATTCGTCGAATGAGAAGCTGTTCGTTTGGTGTCTAAACATCCGGACCGGTCGCCGAGCCGGTTGAGCAAATATGATGCCCGGGGTATTATGTGTAGCTACACGAGAACTTACTCGAGGCGTAAGACTCGACGTTAATCGGGATTCGGGTGAGCTGGAGAAATTATGAGAACGAAACAAAGGCGACCGAGGTAATGCTCTAGCTCTGACGCCCGGCCCCAGGTGTTGCGGAGTAGAAACATCCTCTGGAGCTGAGCCAGATTAGTCAATATTCATAGCTAGAATAAAGCAGCTCCACTTACCAAAGAGTGAAGATATCTGTGAAGGGCTAGTCGGAGTACGACGAGAGGGACTTTCGGTAAAGCCCCCATAATGAAAATCATGTTTGGATGGCGAAGATGGCTGATGGCCCTCTGTTATCTCGTTCTCAGGGGAGCATGGTCTAACCAAGACAAATCCATGATGTTCATTAGGTGAATCTGTGATAGTTGTATGGTCGACCTCTATCTCACTTTGCGTTTCAGGGACACTCATTGAATCGAATCCACGGCAGTCTTGGCCCTCAAGTGTTTGATCCAGGGTGCGAGAGTTAACTTGATTAGCCAATGTAGAGGCATTTTCTGGTTGATCGTAGGATTCATGAGGAACTTTTGGAATGTTTAGCAGTTCGACCTTGGGACCATCTCGCAAAACTACCTCAAATCGAGCAAAGTTTCGTCCACGACTCTCGGGTATTTCTGGTTCTTGCTTTCTCTTCTGACGTTGTTTGTAATCCTCAAGATCCTTCGGGACTAAGGTAATTAGGGTTGGAGGAAGTCGAATCATACTTGCGTGAGAGCTAAAGGAGGTAAAGAGAAGAAGACATTAAGGCGGAGCGCAAGAAGGACGGTAAAGGCAGTTGGGATAATTCGGTTAGGAAGGAGCAAATGACTGAGAAAGCAACAGTCACTATGTAGCTTCTCGTTATAAATATACAACGCTCTTGCCAAACAAGGTGGCTAAGCCATGTTGATCGGGAATTATCTTCTTGACGGCTGCGAGGAAATGGGTTACAAATAGATGTAGAATATGCAGGACGCAGAATCTTCTGGTTCTATAGAAGCCTGGCTGAATGGTACAAGGAAGCATCGCTGCAGCTGAGAAATAACTTAGACAGAAAAGAAAAGTTATAAAGAAGATTTCCTGCTTGGAATAACAGAGTGCACGTGCTCTCATCCTTAAGTTGAACACATTTTGTTGAAAGTTTTGATAGAACCGCTTTCGGACACCCAAAGGCATTGATATGTGAAATGAAGGCGTCTTCTTCTTAAGATCACCTAGTTTCCCCAGGGAATTGCGATCTTGTGAGATCCATGTTCATCGTGAGGAATCCTTGAACAACCAAGGGCCGCTTCTCAGAGAGCTGTGCACAATAAGCAGGCCCCTTTCGAGTTCTTTGTAGAGAACACAGTGGGGTTTTGGGCTAGCCTTGATGAAGTCAATAATTTATACCCGTATGGAGGACAGCGGTGAAGCGCTCAAATTATGTCGATATAATAAAGTGCAAAGATGAAGTGTTCAAAACATACTACTGCCAGAATTCGAGGCTATGTTGATAGCTCTGCTCAATCTCCCGGGAGGTTTACTACTGTAGTAAAATATATTTTAGCGTCTCGATAGCCAATAGCCATCCAATGATATTCACCGACGCGACGTCCTAAACCCCAGCCTTAATTTGGCACAGCACGGGTTGCGTTGCTTAAGGATGGACGTAATTCATTGAATCGTATTCAAGTTTAACAGCTCATCACCCATTGCATCAGCCTTCACCGCCACGAAAACTCCGCTGGGCTCCCATTCTATCCCTAAAGAGCAGGGAGTCCTCTTGATTTGCTCGGGGCAAAAGGTCCTCAAATGACTATGATATAGT
>Ga0182030_10003700_pt1 | contig 32682 bp, 33 predicted proteins | sample 812S3MmetaG_FD_121299 | JGI IMG/M metagenome (GOLD analysis project Ga0182030, IMG submission 121299) | Permafrost microbial communities from Stordalen Mire, Sweden - 812S3M metaG (Illumina Assembly) | ecosystem: Environmental > Terrestrial > Soil > Wetlands > Permafrost | place: Sweden... | reverse complement strand
TCCTCGGTATTTCACGAGTCGCACCGCTTCCATCCTGGCCTTCGGCATCTGTGGGTTAGTGGTATACATGGCTTGGATTGTACTCTCTGGTGAGTGATTCCAAGCTATTGGGATATTACGAAATATTTGACAGAGAAATGGTATTATGTTAAATTTATCGACAGTTCCTACTTGTTTCACGGGAACGATTCCAAAATGAAAGAGGTTTGAAAAATGAAGAGGTTGCTTGTAGTAACCACATTGGCAATCGTCATTGCGCTCACGGCACCGGCGGTATTCGCTGATTCGTTCACCTATACATTCAGCGGCGCCGATGGAGCCTTTGCAACTGGTACCCTTGTTGGCAATCCTATCGGCGGCGGCGCATTTGACATCACGTCAGGCAGTATCGACGTGGCCGTTGCTGGAACTTACACCCTCGTAACCGGCATTGGAGAGCTGACTGCCACGGGATTTGATGGGTCAGACAACATTCTCAATCTCACTACCCCTTACACTTCATTTGCCGGCATTTCCTTCGCCGTCGGTGGAGACTTCGTCAACCTTTACACCGGCGATGCCGGGTTCGTCAATGGTCTTCAAGAAGGCCCCCTCGGCGGACCTTATATCGGGCTTGCTGAGGGCTCCAACTCCGGTGGCTATTCCGACACAGGTGGAACATTGGAAGTCACCACAACCCCCGAGCCGTCGGGACTGCTTCTCTTCGGCACCGGGCTGCTCGGTCTGGCGGCAATCTGCTTTCGGAGAGGCCGCCTTCTCCAGCAGTTCTTGTCCGGCACCTAGCCGGGCACATCTATCAACCAGCGGGAGGTGCGCATCATCATCGCGCGCCTCCCGGCTTTTTTATTTTGGCACTATTTTACACCATTAATAAGCTCCAGTTTTCTCTCCCGCCGCCAGCGCTTTATTTCAGCTTCTCTTTTCAAAGCTTCGCCGCGCGTTTTGTATTTTTTCCAATAAAGCATTTTCGCAGCACCGTGCGTGCGGGTGTAACGCGCGCCGACCCCATTCTTGTGTTCGCGAAACCGCCGCGCGATGTCGGTGGCGATCCCTGTGTAAATGCTTTTATCTTTACATTCAAGAAGATAGACGAAATAGGGGGTGTTCAGCGAAGCCATTATCTTTATTCTACAGCATTTGCCGGTTGGCCTGGTGTTATTGAAATGACCGGATAGTAGTATAATAAAGGTATCATGATGAAAACAAAGAATGTTCTCGCCCTCTTTTTGGGCGTTTTGGCCGCGGTCGGCTTTGGATGGGTTGCGCACGCACAGATGGCTGGCGTGACGGCGCCATCCGTTCCCACGGGCGTAAGTGCGGCCATGTCGGCGTCGGCACAAGTCTCCGTTTCATGGACCGCCTCAACGGAAAGCTCGGGAACGATCGAGGGTTATTATATTTATCGCAATGGGACGAGGGTCGCAGTGACGGCAAATACCTCATTCGTTGATGCCGGTGTCGCGCCCGGTTTTTATGGCTATACCATTGCGTCGTATGATGCGAACGGTGCCGTGTCGGCCCAGTCTTCGGTCGTAAGCGTGACATTGACCATTGATACGATGCCACCAACAACGCCGACCGGCGTGACGATCACTGGTGCCACCTCCACCAATTCGTTTTACGCGACGACACCGCTCACGATCTCGTGGAGCGCTTCGACGGATAACTTTGGGGTCGCGGGATATCAGGTGTATCGGAACGGAACGCAGATTGGTCCCAGCACATCTACCATTACCGGCACTTCGATTACCGACGCCGTAACACAAGGCACTTACACTTATGCCGTTGCTGCATATGATGCGGCACAAAATTATTCCGGCCGCTCGGTGCCGGCGACCGTTACGGTTGTCACGGACAATACTTCGCCATCGGCGCCAACAAACATTTCCGTTCAGCAGACGTCCGTGAACGGGGTAGCGGTATCATGGGCAACATCAACCGATAACATCGCCGTGGCGGGATATCAGATCTACCGCAACGGTATTCAGATCGCGAGTGCGGGAGGTCCGCCGTACGCCGACAGCGGACTTTCTGTGGGAAGTATCTATAATTATGCTGTGGTGGCATACGACGAGGTAGGAAATGTTTCCACGAAATCAAGTCTTGTAACGGCGACGATCCAACCGGTAACCGGGTTGATCCCTCCTTACTCACTGTACGCCACCCTCGATGGCACTTCGACAGCGCACTTCTCGTGGTCGCCGGCGATGGATACTTTGGCGCTCACCGGATATGCCATCTACCGGAATGGCGTACAAATTGCGTCGGGCACTTTCACTGATTATTTTGATAGAGGGCTTGTCCCGGGAACCTATGCGTACGGGGTAAGCGCAACCGATGTGGGCGGCAATGTTTCCGTGGTCGCATCATCCACGTCTGCCGTTGTTTTTGTGATTGCGCCATCGCCAACCCCGACCTCAACCCCGATGGTTGTTGCGCCCGCGCCGACGCCCGAATCTGCCGGTTCCATCCCGACATCTGTTACTGTGCTGCCGGCGGCCATCTCATCGTCTGCAACGTCGCCATCGGCATTGCCGCAGAACAATTCAACTTTCACGCAGTTCTTGTATTTCGGACTTCGTAGTTCTCAGGTGCAGTCTCTGCAATCGTTACTCGCGACAAACGGGTATCTTCCGTCCGTGAATATAACGGGTTTTTTTGGCACCATCACGCAGAATGCGCTTGAGAAATTCCAATGCGATCAGAACATCGCTTGCACGGGCAATGCGGGATGGGGGATGGTCGGCCCCAAGACGCGAAGTGTTTTGAACGGATATCAAGGCAGCGTCGCTGCACCGCCATCTTCGATGTCTTCGACCGCGGCCATGACCGCGGAGCTTGAAATGTTGCAGGCAGAGCTCGCGAACCTCGAACAACAACTTTCAAAATAAAACAATACGATAATAAAAAATAATTTACACCAACTATGTCAAAATCAATAAAAATAACTATCTGGGTCGTTGTAGTGATCGTTGTGATCGGTCTCGCTTGGTGGTGGATGGCGGGCAGTGGCCAAAGCAGTTCATCTTCGTCCACGAGCCAATCGAGCTCAAACACCTCGGCGGCCGTGGTTAGTACAAACTCGACGGGAAATATCGCAGAGAACACTATTGTTTCGACGGGGACATCCGACAACGATCTCGATCAGGATATGACGAACATCGATGCGCAAATGAGCGGATTGTCGTCGGACTCCGCGAATGTCGACGCGAGCGTGGCAAGCAGCAGCCAGCCCGTACAATAATCGATTACCACAACAACCATGAACTATAAAAAAATAAACGTGAAACTTATTTCGATCGTTGCGGGAGTTTCCTTGCTTGGTATGGCCGCAATGCCTGTATTCGCGCAGACAACGTCGACGTCACCGACCCGCGCAGGTGCCGCTTTCCGCGCACGCGCGGCGGCGAACGCGAGCACGACCGCCGCGCGTGAAGCGCGAGAGGTGACGAACGCCAATACCGAGATTGCGAACCGCATCAAAGCTTTGAACGCTCTCGAGACGCGCGTGAACGCGATGCAGAGATTATCAAGCAGTGAGAAAGCTTCGCTTTCCTCCCAGATCCAAGCGCAGATAACCGCCATGACGGACCTTCAATCACAAATTGCGACGGACCAAAGCGACAACAACACGAGTAGCCTTAAAACCGACATTCAATCGATCGCGAAGTCCTATCGTATTTATATGCTCATCATACCGCAGGGCGCGCTCGCCGCGGCAGCCGACCGGGTGCTTGCCATTGCGAACGCAATGACGACGCTCTCCGCCACGTTGCAGACGAGGATCACCCAGGCGCAATCCGCTGGTGCGGATATGAGCTCATCGATCTCGGCGCTCGCCGACCTCAATGCAAAAGTTGCTGATGCGAACGCGCAGGCACAGGCTGCGGTGAGTGGAACGGCATCGCTCGCGCCGGACAATGGCAATTCCACCGTGATGCAATCGAACACTGCGGCGCTCAAAGCCGCTCGCGCCGATATCCAAACGGCACAAAAAGACCTCGTGGCCGCGCAGCAAGACGCCCGCACGATCATTAAAGCGGTCAAGGCAGTGGGAAAGGCGAAGACAGCGACCTCAAGCACTCCGTAGTGATTAGTTATGGCGCCTGGTGGGGATAACCCCCACTAGGCGCCGTGTTCTCTTCTGTGCTACGATATTTCTACAACTGAATAATTATCAAGAGTAGCGGGGAGAGTTCTGGCTTTACGATCCGCTCGGCAACCTTCATTGGAGATGGTGCCCCCTCCAGCCCGCAAGGGAAAGATAAAGGTCGAACGCTTTTCTTTCGGGATAAGCGTTTTTTATTTTCAGTTGCGACGGCGCGCTGAGCGTCGTAATCAGTAAAATCATTTATCACAAAAAACATGAACAATATAAAGACGGCGGAATTCGTTTCGCCAAAGCATCCGGATAAAATGTGCGACCTCATTGCGGACTCGTTGCTCGATGCGTACTTGGCGGGGGATCCGAAGAGCCGCGTCGCGGCGGAGATCATGGGCGGGCATGGGCACGTCACGCTCTCGGGCGAAGTGACGAGTGCGACGGACGTGGACATCGCGAATGTTGTCCACGGTATTGTGGGAGACAACTACGAAGTGCATGCGTACCTCGTTAAGCAGAGTCCGGAGATCGGCCGCGGCGTGGATACGGGCGGCGCGGGTGATCAGGGCATCATGATCGGCTACGCCACGCGCGAGACGGCGGATTTTATGCCGCGTGAATACGCGTTGGCGCGCGATCTTTGCAAAAAGATCTATGCGGTCTATCCGTACGACGGCAAGACGCAGGTAACGGTGGATGGCGACCGCGTGACGTGCGTTGTGGCCAGCTTCCAAAATTCCAAGTCGGCAGACCTCTTGAAGCTCGTGCAGGGAGCGATTACGGCGGATGAGTATCTGATCAACCCTGCCGGCGAATGGAACATGGGCGGTTTTGATGCCGACTCGGGCATTTCCGGACGCAAGATCGTGATTGATAACTACGGACCAGAGATCGGCGTGGGCGGCGGATCGTTCTCGGGCAAGGACCTCACGAAGGTGGACCGCTCTGGCGCGTACATCGCGCGACGCATCGCGGTGGATTATCTAAAGAAGAATCCTGCGGCGAAAGTGTGCCGCGTGAAGATCGCGTATGCCATCGGCAAGCCACAGCCCGTCATGGCTGTTGCCGAGCTTGATGGCGTGACCATGCCGATCGAGGGCTACGATCTTACGCCGGCGGGCATCGCCTCATTCCTGCAGTTCAGCTCCGTCAAATGGGCCGAAACGGCCGTTTGGGGGCACTTCGGTAGGGAGTTCAGCTGGGGATAAAAGGGGAGAAGGATCCGGTTGGAACGTTCTTGTGTTTATGGCCAAGAGCACTATGCTTATAGAAAGGCCGGCGTTGTAATACTAATTAATATTTACTATTCATGCCTATGGACATTTCAACCGTGCTTGCTCAGATGTTGGGGATTTTCTTTTTGGTCGTCGGAATCTCGATGGTCGTCGATGGGAAAGGCACCGCTGCCGTCATGCAGGAGGCAGTGCAGAGGAAAGAGTATTTGTGGATGTGGGGGTTGGCTGCTACCGCGACCGGCGCGATAATCCTTCCACTCAATAATATGTGGACATCGGGGTTGCCATTGCTCATCACCGTTATGGGATGGCTGGCTCTCCTTAAGGGTATTTTCATCCTGATCTTTCCGGGCGCTGCCGTTTCCCTCTACCGCAAGCTTGGCACATCCGGCTTGTTTGTTTTCGCAGGAATCGTTGCGATCGCGCTCGGTTTGTTCCTTCTTTACGCTTAATTTAATCGATAGACCTTGATTTTTCTTCCGTCTGGGGACAACCTCAGCGGTTGTTCGTGTGATACAATGATCGTATACGATGATGAAAAGAAGTTTGTTGATCACGATTGCGGTGGTTGTCATATTGTTGATAGCCGGAGGGGCGTGGTTTTTTTATGATCACTTTGGCCAGCAGGGGCTCGGCGAAGCATCGGGGAAGTGGTGCCAGGGGGTCAAGATAGTTTTTTTTGCGGGTGGCAATATGCAGGATCCGTTCTCCCTTACCCTTTATCACGGAGCTGAAGCGGCGCAAGCGGACCTTGGGCCCAACGTTGAGTATGTATGGTCCAATTGGGATTCCGACGCAATGACACTTCAATTTGAGAACGCCATCAACGAATCGCCGACGCCCGACGCAATATCCATGATGGGGCATGCGGGCGAGAGCACTCTTTTGTCGTTCATCAGCGAAGCCGAGAATAAGAACATTGTCGTCACATTGGCAAATGTCGACCTTCCCGATATACGGACGGAATATGAGAACAAAGGATTCGGTTATGTTGGGCAAGGGCTTCATGCCTCCGGATTGGCGATCAGCGATGGGTTGGTGCGGGAATATAATCTGGAAAAGGGAACGGAAGTGATCGTGTTTGGGGTCGATCCAACGACGGATCCCGCCCGCTACCAACGCACGCAGGGGATCATCGATGGTCTGACAAACGACGAGATGGTTGTTCATCAGATCACTATTCCGCAGGGGGTGCAAGCCGATGCCAATTCCGCTGCCGCGCAAAAACTTTTCTCCGACGCGCTCGCCCAGTATCCCAACGCGAAGGCTATTTTGATAGATCATGGGGCGCTGACCGCCGCTGCGCCGACGTTACTTGAGAACCTGGGGAAGAAGCCGGGCGATATCGCTGTCGGGGGATTCGATCTCTCGACGTCCACGGTCGCGGGGATCGAGAACGGTTATATCGGATTAGTGCAGGATCAACAGCCATATCTTCAGGGATATCTTCCCATTTTGCAGGCGTGCCTCACGAAAAAATATGGTTTTGCCGGGCTGTACATCGACACTGGTGTAGGGTTGATCGACAAAACCAACATCTACGCAGTCGCCAAATTAGTTGGTCAGGGAATCAGGTAGCGCTTATAACCATGAGACTGAGCCTAAAGGTCATCCTCGTCATTGCCGCAGTATTGTTAGTGTCGTTTGCGTCGTCGGTTTCAAGCTCTTTGATCGCTCTCAAAGAGAACCAGGACAAAAGTATAAACCTGTCCAAGCAAGAATTTTTGAATCTTAGCCAAGGGTTATTTCACAACAGTTCGAATTTATTTTTCTATACTCTCAACACCATCGACGCGGAGGCACCCACCGGGACGGCGTCGGAGACCATTTTGAGCTATATCGGCGACATAGACCCCAATGGGGACAATATAAACGTCATTAATTTGTCCGACCACACGTTTTTACCGAACTATGGCCACGCCGGTGGCGTGACGCTCCTTGACCCGACGACAGTGAACAACGCTTTTTCTCAGAATAAAGTTAACCTGACGGCCGACTTTGAGTTCAACAATTTCAGTCAGTTTGCAAGCGATACCACCGAAAATATCACTCCCACCATCATCCATTTCCACGTCTATAACAATGCCGGCCTCGCCGTCGGCTACGGGGACGCATTTACCGCGGAGAAGGTCAGGGTGGAGTATCTTCAGGAGCAGAGCAACAATCTCTTCAGCTCGTTCTTGCTTCTCTTTTTGGTCATTTTCGCCGGCGCGCTGGTGTTGACCACCGTTGTTATCTTTTTCTTCACGCGATATGTCATCATCAAGCCGTTAAACAAGATAAATTTCGGTCTCGAGCAAATAAAAGCGAACAAACTTGCAACGAGGATCACCGTCGATAAAAAAGACGAGATCGGCGAGATGGCCGATTCTTTCAACACCATGGCGTCCCACTTGGAATCGTATACCAACAAGATCGAGGAGGCGCGCGCGCGGCTTTTTGCTTCCATCAGCAATTTGCCGCTCGGTTTTCTCTTGCTGGACACCACGGGTGGCATATTGCTTTCGAATAAAATAGCCCAAACACTCTTTTCCGAAAAAGACCAAACACTTCCGTCGCTCAGCGCACTTTTTACCCCCAATATCGACATATCCGCGTTTAATAGTCTCATAAGGGAGAAAAAAAGCTATGAACTTCAGGAAGCAACCATGGGAGATCGGTCGTTCCATGTCATGGCGACCCCCGTCACCATTTCCGGACCCGGCAAGAACGACGAGGTGATAGGGTCGGTGATCTTGTTGGAAGATATCACCGAAGAGAAGCGCCTGGAGCAGTCCAAAGACGCCTTCCTTGCCATTGCCGCGCACGAGATGAGGACGCCGCTTACGGTCATTCGCGGGAACACCGAATTGCTCCTTGATGATCCGTCCGTCAAGAATGACGCAGAATTCAAGGATCAGATCGAAAGCGTCTTGCGCGCTTCGGTCCGCCTCTTGGGTATTGTGAATGATTTCCTTGATGTACAAAACCTGGAAGGAAATAGGGTTCCTCTTAAGATCGAACCGGTCAACATTGCTACGCTTGTTACCGGGGTCGTGAACGACCTTTCGGAGCTTGCGAAAGAAAAGCAATTGACACTCGTGCTCGATATTCCTCCCGATCTCAGCACTCTTTCTTTCAATGCGGACAAATTTCGTCTTCAACAGATCATCACCAACCTTACCGCTAATGCGGTCAACTATACCGAAAAAGGCGGTGTGACCATTTCCCTCAAAAAAGAAGAAAAGACCGTAAAGATCCTTTTTGAAGACACGGGAATTGGTATCAGCCCCGATGAGCAGGTGCGGCTTTTCAAGAAATTCGAGACTGGCCGGGCATTCATGCGGAGCAAGGAATACGGCAGTGGTTTGGGGCTTTATATCTCACGCTTTTTGGCCCATCTTATGGGAGGCGACGTTACCCTTGAAAAAAGCGAGGTGGGGAAGGGCAGCGTCTTTTGCTTGACGTTACCACTTGAAGGTATTGCAAAACAATAAGCGCAATATGGTATACTATTTCTATGAGCATAGACACTAAGCCAGCTCTTATTCTTTTAGTCGACGACGAAAAAGACGTCATGGCGGTTTATAAAATGAAGCTCGAGAGAGTTGGGTTTCGCGTTATCACGGCTCCGGATGGTGTTCAAGCCATACAACTGGCCACCGAACAGCATCCCGACCTTATTCTGATGGACATGAAGATGCCAGTGATGGATGGGACCACGGCGCAGGCAAAGTTAAAGGAAAACCCAGCGACCAAAGATATCAAAGTGGTGTTTCTCACTGCGTTCAGCGATCCCACAAATCCGGACCTGGACATAAAAATGGCCAAAGATGTCGGCGCAATTGATTTTATCAAGAAAGGTATCAATCTTGATGAGCTTATTGCGAAAGTCCGTAGTTATTTGGAGAAATAAATTTTGGTTTTGAGGCGCGGGAGTATATGAAATAAAATGGCAGACGAGCTTTCACTGGACGCGCTTGCGGGAAAAAAGACCGAGGAGATTTTTGCACTGCTAAAAACGTCTGCGAAGGGGCTTTCCCAACAGGAAGCAGCGGCGCGTCTGAAGACGTATGGCTTGAACGAGTTCGCGGGGAAGAAAAAACTTCGGCCGCTTTTTATATTCTTCTCGAAGTTCCGAAATCCGTTGCAGATACTTTTGATCGCCGCAGCCATTATTTCGGGCGTTCTTGGGTCGCATATCGAAGCGGCCATCATTTTGGCGATCGTGTTCGGCAGCGCATTCATCGATTTTTTCAATACCTATAAATCAGCGCAGGCAGCGGAGGCGCTTCAGGAAAAAGTGACGGTCACTGCGGCGGTGATGCGCGGCGGCGAGCTCAAGGAACGCAATATGCGCGAAGTGGTTCCCGGAGATATTTTTACTTTGGAAGCAGGTGATTTGGTTCCCGCCGATGCGATCGTCCTTGAAGCGAAGGATCTCTTCTTAAATGAAGGCGTGTTGACGGGGGAATCGCTGCCGGTGGAAAAAGAGCCGGCGAAGGCGGGCGAGAATACAATGTTTTTCGGCACGAGCGTGGTTTCCGGCAAGGGCTTGGCGGTGGCGGTGCTCACGGGCGATCACACGAGCGTCGGTAATATTGCGGACAAATTGAAGCGACCGGACGCGCCGACGGAGTTCGAAAAAAACCTGAAGGACTTCAGCCTGTTTATCTTCCGCACTACGTTGTTCTTAGTACTCGCGGTCATTTTGTTGAATATTTTTGTGATCCGGCGCGACCCGTTGCAAATATTCATCTTTGCCGTCGCTATCGCGGTTGGCCTTACGCCGGAGCTTCTGCCGCTCATCGTCACGAGCAACTTGGCTAAGGGTGCCATCGAGATGTCCAAGAACGGCGTGATCGTCAAAAAATTGGCGGCGATCCACAACTTTGGCAGCGTGGATGTGCTTTGCACCGATAAGACTGGCACGCTCACGGAAGACCACATCACTTTAATAAAGTGTGTCGATGCCGCCGGCACGGAGAGCGACGAGACAAACCTGTGGGGATATTTGAGCAGCAAGAACCTGACTGGTGTGCGCGGCGTTCTGGATGAAGCCATTGAGCGGTTCAAGAAAATGGACGTGACTGGTTGGGAAAAAGTGGATGAAGTGCCGTTCGACGCTGAGCGGAAGATCGAATCGGTAATTGTGAAGAAGGGGAAGCAAACAGTGCTCATCGCGAAGGGCGCGCCGGAAGAGATATTGAAGATCGCGGATTATTATGGGTCGGTGGGCATTAGTGGCGCGCGCGGCGGTGTTAGCAAGCCAAAAAAACTCACCGCGGCGTTCCGTGCAAAGATAAACAAGGAGTACGAGGCGCTTTCCGCCGACGGCTTCCGTGTGCTCGGCCTTGGGATAAAAGAGGTGACACACAAGACGACGCCGTATGGCAAGAAGGATGAGAGTGACATCTCTTTTGTCGGCTTCCTCGCTTTTTTGGATCCGCCAAAGAAGAGCGCGAAAGACACGCTCGCGAAAATGGCGGCGCACAATGTGGCAATCAAAATCATCACCGGCGACAATTTTTTGGTGACGAAAAAGATCGCGGACGAGATAGGCTTGCCGATCATTGGCGCGCTGACGGGCGATGAGATGGCGAAAATGAGCGAGCACGAGCTGCACGCCAAAGTGGAGACGGCGAACATTTTCACGCGCGTCAATCCCGAACAAAAGGAACACATCATCCGCATTCTGCGCGAAAACAAGCATGTCGTCGCATACATGGGTGACGGCGTGAACGACGTGCTCTCTATTAAGGAGGCCGACGTCGGTATTTCGGTGAACAATGCGGTGGACATCGCGAAGGAAACGGCAGATATCATTTTGTTGCGCAAAGGCCTTGGCGAGATCATCGACGGCATCATCGAGGGCCGCAAAACATTCGCCAACACTTTCAAATATTTGATGATGGCGCTTTCGTCGAACTTCGGGAACATGTTTAGTATGCCGGTAGCCTCGGTATTTTTGCCGTTTTTGCCCATGACCGCGCCGCAGATCCTGTTCAACAACTTCCTCTACGATTCTTCCCAGCTCGCGATCCCATTCGATAACGTCGACCCCGATTTTCTCGCACATCCCAAACGCTTCGACATTGGCTTTATGAAAAAGTTTATGTTTATCTTCGGGCCGCTTTCATCATTGTTCGATTTCGCCACGTTCGGCGTTTTGCTGTTCGTTTTCCATGCAAGCGGTGCGACGTTCCAGACCGGATGGTTTTTGGAATCGATTGCCACACAAACGCTTGTGGTGAACATCATCCGCAGCAAGATGAGCTTTTGGAAGAACGGGGGACCGAGCAAAGCGCTCTTTGGCGCCACGCTTGGCGCAGTCGTCGTGGCGTGGGGCGTGGCCTATTCGCCGCTCGGTGCGTTGTTCAACTTCGTGCGGCTCGGTGCAACCGCGCTTGGGTTCATTATCTTGATCGTGCTGGTCTATCTTTGCGCCGTGGAGATCGCGAAGAAGTTTTTCTATCGGAAGTACGGGTATTTGATAGAGAAATAAGAAAACACAACAAACGTGTTTACTCTACCTCGTAAGAAGCTCTGGGTCGTTCTTCTTCTTGTTCTTATTGTTGGCGCAACGCTGTTCACGTTTTTCCGGCTCGGCAAGTGTCCGCTCGCAGATTACGACGAGGCAATATATGCGCCGATAGTGCAGAACATCCTGGCCCACGGCAATTGGATGACGCTTCAATACTCCGGCGCCAATTGGTTCGAAAAGCCGCCGCTTTATATTTGGCTCGTCGCCGCAAGTATAAAACTCCTTGGAGTTTCCGAATTTGCTTTTCGGTTTCCATCGGCGCTGTTCAATATCCTTGCGGTGGCTTTTCTCTATTTGGTTGTCTGGGAGCTTTCGGAAGATGCATGGCTGTCATTTTTTAGCGGAGCGTCCCTCCTTGCGGTTGCTCCTTTCTTTTATTTTGCTCGGCAGGTAAGAATGGATGTGGCGGTCATCGCGACGATCCTTTTTGCTGTTTGGTGCTTTCTTAAGGGAAGCAAGCTTTCGCAAGAAAAGTATTTGATCGGAGTGGGGATAGGGATCGGCGTAGGGATCATGATCAAAAGCGTGATAGGATTGCTGGCCATCATTCCTATTCTGATATGGAGCGCGCTCTCGAAAAAATGTGACTGGACAAGGAATAAATATTTCTTGAAAGGCCTATGCTTGATGGTCCTTATAGCTTTTTTGTGGCCCCTTTACGAAACCATCCATTATGGGTCCGCTTTTTGGCAAAGCTATCTCGTTCAGCAGGTCTTCAATCGTGGCACGCAATCTCCAGGAGATCAGCCGCTCACTTCTCTGGATTATTTCAAGGGCCTTTGGTATCAAGCCCAGCCTTGGACCATCCTTTTCCTCTTATCGCTCACTTCTCTGATTTTTTTAAAAAAGGACGACCCAAAAAAGAAAATTGCGTGGTTTGGTTTTGGGACAACGATCGTTTTCTTCGGATTATTTTTCGCCGCCCGTACGAAAATCTTCACCTATCTTCTGCCCATGTTCCCGTTCGCGCTCATCTTCATCGCCGCAGCGGTATTCGGATTGGTTGATCTTCTGCCCACGCGCTTTAAAAAAGTGGCATTATCGCTTGTTTGCGCGGGAATCCTCGCGTTCGCTTTTTGGAACACTATAAACACCACCTTCATTCAGTTGCCGCAGTATTTTTCCTATCTCTCCGACGAAAAGGCAGTCGGGGTTATCCTCGGTTCTCAAAGCTCTCAAAAAGGGATTTATCTCTACGATTGGGGGCAGAACGAAACGATAACGTTCTACAGCGGGAAAGAAATTATTTCCATAAAAACGCCAGAAGAACTTCCCGCTACGTCCGGGTTTCTTATCGTGCCCAGCGCCGATCTCGGCGTGTTGGCGGCGACAAGACCATTCCATCGCGCCGTGCGATTCATGTATGAGGGTCCTGCGCTAACTTTGTACGAGACGCGATAGCGGAATAAAAAGGGGAAGCATCTATCTCCTCCCCGTAAACTTCTCTATAATATCCGTCTCGTAGTCGAGGTGCGTTGCCGCGGCTTGCGCTTCGTCGCGCACGGACTGTTCGAGTAGATCCGAAATTTGTTGCTTGAACGGAATCCCGGATGCTTCCCACAAGTAGAACGCCATGGAGCCGGGGATGGGATTCACCTCGGTCAAATATAATTCCTTGTCGGCGGTGAGCATAAAATCGATGCGCACCATGCCTTTGCACGCGCACGCGACGAAGATTTTCCGCGCCGCCATCTGGATGGCGTGCTGAAGCGCCTCGTCGATCTTCGCGGGCAGTTCGCGGTTGAGCGACGCCATGCCGTCCGCGCCACCGCCGGTCTTTTTCGCCCCGCGCTGATATTTGTCGGCAAAACTCAATATTTCGTCTTTCGATACGGGCCGTTCGATTTCGCTGGTCTCGATTGTGCCGTTCACAGCGCGCACTGAGCAATTGTATTCGGCGGCAAGCGTCAAATATTTCTCGATCAAAATCTCGTTATCAATGAACGCGGCTTCGAGCAGAAATTTTTGCAGTTCGACGTCGGTGCGCGCGATGTTCAGCCCGATGCTAGAGCCGAGGTGTACCGGCTTGATGATGACCGGGAGCGACAGCTTGGCGGCGATCGCGGCGGCAACGGCAGCGACGTCCTTTTGTATCTCCGCGGCGAACACGCTCATGCCCGGCGCGACCGGGATGCCGGCGGCCTCCGCCGCCCAGCGCGTGAGCTGCTTGTTCATCGTCACCACGGACGATTCCTGGCCGGATGACGTGAAGGGGATTCCCGCCGCTTCCAACAAGCCCTGCATCGGTCCGCTTTCGCCGGTGCCGCCGTGGAATGCCATATACGCCGCGTACGGATATATTTTCTCACTGCGGCTCAAAGCGCCGCCGCTGATCTGGGCATAGCCGCCGCGCGTATCGCGCCCGAACGTCACCGGTTTGCGCGGCACAGTAAAGAAGCCGCCCCGGTTTTCCAGGCCACGCAGGTAAAGCATCTCACCTTTTTTGGTAATATAAATCGTATAAGGTTCGTACTGCGTCCGATCGACGCTCTCGACGACCTGTAGCCCGGTTATCACCGAGACCTCGTGTTCCGCCGAGACGCCGCCGAAAAGGATGAGAATTGGTTTTGCCGTTGTTGCCATTATGCTATTATATACCCATGGTTGAATTCTCGCATCTCACGAAAGCCTATAAAAAGCGGGTGGTAGTGGATGATTTTACCCTTTCCGTGGACGTCCCGATTTTCGGCTTTCTCGGACAGAACGGTGCCGGCAAGACGACGATCATGAAGATCATCGTCGGATTGCTCGCGCCAACAAGCGGCACTATTACGATTGACGGCTCGCTCGCGACGCATCCGATCTTCAAAAAGAAGATCGGCTACATGCCGGAAACGCCGTATTTCTACGAACGGATGACCGGCATGGAATTTTTGCGTTTTTGCGACGAGCTCTTCGAGGGAGGCGGCAACGCGACGGCGCATTACGACGCGCTGCTCAAAAAAGTCGGCATCTACGGTGCGCGGGATTACGAAATTCGCACGTACTCAAAAGGTATGCGCCAGCGACTCGGCTTCGCGCAGGCGCTCGTGAACGATCCGGAATATCTTTTCCTCGATGAGCCGCTCGACGGCCTCGACCCCATCGGCCGCCGTGAAATGAAAGAGGTGATGCTCGACCTCAAAAAAGAGGGGAGGCGGATTTTTTTGAACACGCATATTTTGTACGACGTTGAGGAGATCTGCGACGAGGTGGGCATCATCCATCAAGGAAAGTTGTTGTACGCCGGTTCGGTGAAGGAATTTTGCGCCGGCAAGCCACTCGAGGAGCGATTCGTGGAGGTCGTCGAGGAACGTGAAAAACAAACCCCATGAGAAATATTTTCGTCATCGCCAAGAATACGCTGAAGCTCGAGGTCCGCGACAAGATCCTTTACGGCATCATCATTTTCGGTCTGCTTTATATTTTCTTCACGCTTTTCCTCTCGGACCTTGTTCTCCAGGAATTGCCGATGGTAAAAAGCTTCGGGCTTACGGGAATATTCTTTTTCAACGCGATCATCGCGCTTTTCCTCGGCACAACATCGTTCTTTAAGGACGTCGACAGGAAGGTCGTCTACTTCATTCTTTCCAAGCCGGTTTCCCGCGCGCAGTTCGTGCTCGGCAAATTCTTTGGGCTTTGCCTGGTACTCCTTTTTGCGAGCGTCATACTGAGCGTGGCCTATATCGGGCTCATTCTCTACGAACACGGCGGTTTTGATGCGCTTGGCCTGCTTGCCATCGCCATGCAGTTCCTCGAAATGGCGCTTTTCCTGGCGTTCGCGATATTCGTCTCGACGTTTTCCAGCTCTCTATTATCGATCGTATACACTTCGGGTGTTTTCTTCCTTGGCCACGTGGTGAGCACACTCCTCGCCGCCGCGAAGCAGATCGGCCTCGGCGGGATAAAACTTATGCTCGTGGAAATTTTATACTATATTTTCCCGAACCTCGAAAAATTCGACGCGCGCGATCTTGCCATCCACGCGGTTGCGATGCCGTTCACGTCATTCGCTCTCGCTGTCGCGTACGCCGGGGTCTACATCATTATTCTCCTTTCCGCGGCAATTTGGATCTTCGATAAAAAAGAGATATAGCGCCATGGCGATCACTCGATCATCCCAGTTCTCGAAAGTGGTGATATTCGTCCTGTTGTTTCTTCTTGTCATTCTTTTGCAGTACGAATACGACGTGACAAAAATGACATTGCCGGCGAGTTCTGGCGCGAGCGGTGTTTCATCGCTTATGGTGCGCATGGCGGACCTGGGATTTCATCCTGCTGTCGGTTCGTTCTTGTGGGCGACCACGATGCCGGAAATCTTGGACCTCTTCCGCGACAAAACGGAATATCTGAGCGACGTCGCATTCGTGAATGCCGTCGATCCCAAAATGAGCTATCCCTACGCCTTTTCCGTGCTCACCCTACCAGCGGTCCCGTCGAACGTCTTTCCGGACGGTCTTAAGGACGCCATAGCAATCGGCAACCAAGGATTGCAGAGCGCCGATCCGGATTGGCGCATCGCGTACTATATGGCGATGGACTATTACCTTGGCCTGAACGACAAAAAGGACGCTCTGCTTTATTTCGACATCGCCGCTCGCACACCGGGCGTTCCGCAGTTCGCCGAACGCTTTTCGCTTAACTTTGGCATCGGTTCGAACGAACGCGAAACCACCAAAGAATTATGGACAACGATCCGCGACAGCACAAACGACGAGTTCACAAAAGAGCGCGCGCAGATGTACATCGACCACCTGGACGACCTTGATACCATCCAGGCTGCTGCCGTGCAGTATAAACAGCAGTACGGCGCCTATCCCACCTCGCCATCCGAGTTGGTCACGAAGGGTATCCTTCCTGCAATCCCGCAAGACCCTTTCGGTTTTACTTTCGTCATCAATAAAGATGGAACGTCGGGTATTGATCTCACTAAACTTCCGCAATCTATTTCGACCGAACCGGCACAATAAGCCATTTTCCCGATTATTTTAGCGAATCGGCGTCAATATTGTCGTCATTTTTATTGGCTGAAACGGCGTGAAATATCCATAAAACATTGGAGTAATAATGAATGTTGTCGTTTTTACGCGGAGACATGTTTTTGTGATTGCGTTTTTTTTCTCCGCACGCACAATAAGGTAATGGCATTGATGGAACGGCTGTCTCGCGGGAAATTTATCGCGATCGGAACATTGATCGTTGCCATTGCGGTTATCTTGTTCCTGACGTGGCCATTATTTTTCGGAGGCTCTCCTCCTGTCGCCATCGCTCCTTCCGTTGCGACCTCGACCGCCATGTCGTCCACAACGGTGGCGTCCACGCCAGCGGCAACGGCGTCAGTGCACCTTCTTATCGTTGCGGGAACGAGCACTATAATGGACGATATCGTGAGCGACCTTTCGCAGGGTGAAAATGCTTTCGCTCTGCTCAAAAACGAGACAGCGAAAGATCGCGTGCTATTCATTTATAAGACGTATCCGGGAATGGGCGACCTTATTACGCAGATCGGCGGTTTTACGAACGGCTCCGGTGAAAATTATTGGCAATATACGGTGAATGGGCGATATGTGCCGGTCGGCGCCGATGATTATGTGCTGCAGCCAGGGGATAGCGTTGTTTGGAAATTTACAACATCACAAGAATGACAAAAAAATCTTTCCTTATCTATTCGGTGCTTTTTGCGGTCGGTGTTATCGCGCGCCTCGTTCCGCATCCGGCGAATTTCACGCCGGTCGGCGCCATCATGCTCTTTGGCGGATTCTATTTTTCGCGCAAAGCGGGCTGGCTCGCATTCCTTCCTGTTTTGTTGGTAAGCGACGCACTGCTCGGGTTCTATGATTGGCGGCTCATGCTCGTGGTATACGGCGGATTTCTTTTAATGGGACTTTTCGGTACCGGATTGCGCGGAAAATATTCCTATCGCGGCGCACTCATGCGCGTAATCGGTGGCTCCGTGAGCTTTTTCGCCGTTACCAATTTTGCGGTGTGGGCACTGTCTTCCTGGTACCCTCACACGATCGCAGGATTGCTGACGTGTTACGAATTGGCACTGCCGTTCTTCCGTGCCACGCTTGCGGGCGACATCTTCTTCGGCGCGGCGATCTTCGGGGCATATTCCCTGGCTCGGTATGGTATAATGAAAAGACAAAACAATAAAACATATGAATATAGCATTCTTTGAGACAGCGGCGGCCGAGCGCGATGAGATAACGAAAGCACTTGTTGGTAATTCGGTTCAGTTCTATGACGGGGTATTAACAAAAGAGAACGTAGCGAGCGTGGCCAGCGCCGACGTTATTTCAATATTTATAAATTCCGAGATATCGGCGGATGTCGTTGCCGCACTCCCGGCCACTAAATTTATTACCACCCGCTCGACGGGATTCGACCATATTGACATTGCTGCCGCCAAGGCGAAGGGGATTGCCGTCGCGAACGTGCCGGCGTACGGTTCGCACACGGTGGCGGAATATGCTTTCGCGCTCATTTTAAGCCTTTCGCGGAAGCTTTTTCCCGCCCGCGCCCGCATCCGCGACGAAAAAAGTTTTTCCATTGCGGGGCTTGAGGGCTTCAACTTGGAGGGAAAAACGCTTGGCGTGCTCGGCACGGGGCGTATCGGCAAGAACGTGATCACGATCGCGAAAGCGTTCGGAATGAATGTTATCGCTTACGACGCCTTCCACGATGACGCGTTCGCGGAGAAGGCCGGTTTTCCTTACGTCGATCTGCCAGCACTCTTGTCGCAATCCGATATTTTGACGTTCCATCTTCCCTATAACAAAGGGACGCACCACGTCCTTAATGAGACGAACATTTCCCTTATAAAGAAGGGTGCATACTTGGTAAACACCGCGCGTGGCGAGCTCATCGATACGAAGGCGCTGCTTGTTGCGCTTACGGACGGGACGATCGCCGGTGCCGGCATCGATGTTATGGAATCCGAGCGTAGCCTGAAGGCGGGGGTTTCGTCGGAGATCGTGAGTGAGGACATGACGCTCGCGACCCTTCCGAACGTGATCCTTACGCCGCACGTCGCGTTTTATACCCAAGAAGCAGTGGCCGAGATCAATAAGACGACGATCCAAAACATTGTTTTGTTCATAGGCGGCACTCCACAGAACATCGTCAGTTGATATGCCACGTATCACGATTCAGAACCTCAAAGAGCTTGCGACGACGCCTGGTCGCGCCGCGGCGCTTGCGATTGCGGGAGCGGGGCTGAATGCCATCGACACCGAGCGTGCCGTCACCACGGCAGTCACGCTTACCAACAACGGCGCCGGATTGAAGATAAAAGAGCTTGAGATCGACCTCTCAAAATTCAAATCAATCCACATTGTTGGGTTTGGGAAAGCTTCGTGCGTAGCAGCCGGTTCGCTCGTGGCAGTTTTACGCGAAAAAGTGAAGGACGGCGTGGTCATCGATGTGAAGGATGTAAAATGTGAGCCCATCACCAATTTCGTCGGGACCCATCCTGAGCCGTCCGAACAAAATCTTCTTGCGACCGAACACATCGTCACGCTCGCCAAGGGAATCATGGCGGACGATCTCGTCCTTGTTGTGGTTTCGGGCGGCGGCTCTTCTTTGTTATGCTGGCCCGCTTCGGAATGCGCGCAAGGCAAAAAATTGTACGATGACTTTCTTCGCACAGGCGGCGACATCGGAGAATTGAATACCGTCCGCAAACATCTTTCAGCGCTGAAGGGTGGTGGGTTGGCAAAACTATTGTATCCGGCGACGGTCGTCGGCCTTATTTTTTGCGATGTGCCCGGCGATCACATCGAAGAGGTCGCTTCCGGTCCGACATTCAAAGACGCGAGCACGGTCGCCGATGCGCAGGCGGTCCTCGATAAATATCACCTCACCGGTTTTGATCTTACGGAGACGCCGAAGGAAGATATCTTTTTCGAAAAGGTCCACAATATTCTTCTCGTTTCGAATGGCGAAGCGCTTCGCGCGATGGCGGAAGAGGCCGTGCGGCAAGGCTATAAGGCAAACATCGTTTCGTCCGAGATCTACGACGGGCCAGAGGCTGCAGTTGGGCTTCTTAAGAACCACGCGGGAACGCACGAGGTCGCTTTGGGTGGCGGAGAAGTAAAAATGGTGGTTTCTGGAACTCCTGGACTGGGAGGAAGATGCTCGCATCTCGCGCTCACTGCCGTGCCGCTCATTGGCGACAATGATATTTTTGTCGCCATCGCATCCGACGGCGTCGATAATTCCGATAGCGCCGGCACGATCGTTGACGGCGTGACGAAAAAGGCCGCCGCAGAGCTCGAGCTTGACGCCAACGAGTATAAAAAGAACTTCGACTCGTATAGCTTTTTCAAAAAAACGGGAGGGTTGCTCTTTACCGGCCCAACGGGAGCGAACGTCTCCGATCTTATGATGTGGATAAAACAATAAAAAATAACAATGGACAACACGATAAAAAAAATAGCGGCGCGGGAGATCCTTGATTCGCGCGGGAATCCGACGCTCGAGGTGAGTGTTTTCGCGGGTGACGCCGCGCGCGGCACCTTTTCCGTTCCGGCCGGCGCGAGCAAGGGAAGCCACGAGGCGTCGGAAAGGCGCGATAGCGATGCGATAGCGTTCCGCGGCATGGGAGTGGCGTCGACGGTTGCAACGATCCAAAATGAGATCGCCACAGCGCTCACTGGTATGGACGTTTTTGACCAGAAGAAGATCGACGAGACCATGATTACGCTCGATGGCACCGTCGACCGATCGCGGTTGGGTGGCAACACGCTGATTGGGGTAAGTATCGCGGCGGCAAAAGCGGCGGCAAAAGCGGCAGGCAAAGAGGTCTTCGAATATCTGCCGACGCTCGCCGACATCAAGCATTCGCGTGCCACGCCACTCCTTTATATGAATCTCTGTAACGGCGGGAAGCACGCAAAGACGCCGCTCGCGTTCCAGGAATATCACATCATTCCCGAATTTGACGACATCCGCGATGCGCTCTCCGCCGCGACAACGGTACAGGCAGCGTTACGCGATAAGCTTATCGCCGCGCTCGGCCCCAGCTCGGCAAATTTCGGCGACGAAGGCGGTTTTGTTCCCAGTACCGCCGATGTCCGCCTGCCGCTCGAACTGCTTGCCGCGACGCTAAAAGAATTGAATTTGACCAATCGCATAAAACTATCGCTCGATATCGCCGCATCGTCATTCTACGAGAATGGCGAATATGTTATCGGTGATGAAAAATTGACACCCGATGTCTTGCTGCAAAAATACATCGCACTTACAAAAGAATTCTCGATTTTCTCCATAGAAGATCCCTTTGCCGAAGAAGATTTCACGAATTTTGCAGTACTCAAGGCACAGGGGAATGTTCATGTGGTGGGGGATGACCTTACGACGACGAACGTGGCGCGGCTGCAGGAAGCAATCGACAAAAAGAGCGTCGACGCGCTGATTATCAAGCCAAACCAGGTTGGCACGCTTACGGAAACACTCGCGGCGATGCGCCTTGCGCGGGAAAATAACGTCGAGTGTATCGTAAGCCACCGGAGCGGCGAGACCAACGATGATTTTATTGCCGACCTTGCGTGGGCCTTCGGATGTTTCGGACTTAAGGCGGGTGCGCCAGTGCGCGGTGAGCGAGTGACGAAGTATAATCGGCTGTGGGAAATACAAAAACTGTCGGCCCAGCGCCAATAGCGGTCGAAGCGGCGCGATATATGATATAATAAAAACATGAAAAATAAATTAACACTTTGGTTCAAAGAAGTGGGGATAAAGGATGTCGGGTTGGTCGGTGGAAAGAATGCATCACTCGGTGAAATGATAAGGCATCTGGAGCCGAAGGGCGTCCCGATACCGAACGGGTTCGTCGTCACGGCAGACGCGTATCGATATTTTTTGGAAGCGACGGGATTGAAGAAGGTGATCAAGGACACGCTCGCGGGATTAAGCACCAAGAACTTGCCGGATCTTGCCAAGCGCTGCGAGAGCGTCCGCGAGGCCATAAAGGCGACCGATTTCCCGGAAGACCTTAAGGCGGAGATCATCGAACGGTATCACGAATTGGAGAAAAAGTACGGGAAGAATGCCGATGTCGCGGTGCGATCCTCGGCTACGGCAGAAGACCTCCCTGGCGCGTCGTTCGCCGGCGAGCATGACACGTATTTGAACATTCGTGGCGCGGAAGAGGTCGTGCGGGCGGTACGTGCGGCAATGGCCTCGCTTTTCACGGAGCGGGCGACGTCATATCGCGTGGACAAGGGATTCGACCACCTGAAGGTCGCGTTGTCCGTCGGTGTCCAAAAGATGGTGCGCTCCGACATGGCCTGCTCGGGCGTCATGTTCACGGTGGACACGGAATCCGGGTTCAAGGATGTGGTGCTCATCAACGGTTCGTGGGGATTGGGCGAGATGATCGTCCAGGGCGAAGTGACGCCGGACGAGTTTTTGATATTCAAGCCGAATCTTAAGAAGAAAGGATTGAATCCGATCATCGACAAGAGGCTCGGGACCAAGAACCGCAAGATGGTCTATTCTTCGGCGGGGAATACCTCGACTAAAAAAACCAAAGTGATTGCTACGAGTGATAAAGAGAAGGCGACGTGGGTATTGACCGACAAGGAAATCTTGAAGCTCGCCACGTGGGGAGCGCTCATCGAACAACATTACACAGAACACAATGGCAAGTGGACGCCGATGGACATGGAGTGGGCCAAGGACGGCAGGACCGGCGAGTTGTTCATTGTCCAGGCGCGTCCGGAGACGGTCCAGGCGGGCAGGGATTTCTCGAAAATAAAGGAGTTCATTTTGCAGGGCAAGAGCAAGATCGTCACCAAGGGAACGTCAGTGGGAAGCAAGATCTCCAGCGGCAAGGCGCGCGTGATCATCAACCCAAAGAACATCAAAGATTTCAAGGCGGGCGAGGTGCTTGTGACCGGCATGACCGATCCCGATTGGGAGCCGATCATGAAGATAGCGTCCGCCATCATCACCGATAAGGGCGGAAGGACGTCGCACGCAGCCATCGTATCACGCGAGCTGGGCATCGCCTGTGTTGTCGGTACTGAAGACGCGACCAAGAAGATAAAGACCGGCCAGGTGGTGACTGTGGACACCACCGGCACCGAGGGCACCATCTATGAAGGCGCCGTACCGTTCAAAGTTGTCGATCACAACATCAAGGGCTTGAAGAAGCCGAGGACGCATATCATGATGAACATCGCGACGCCGGACACCTCCTTTGAGAAGTCGTTTCTGCCGAACGACGGCGTAGGGCTCGCGCGCGAGGAATTTATCATCGCTTCGAACATCGGCATCCATCCGAACGCGCTCTTGGATTACGACAAGCTTAAGCTCGCGGCGAAGAAGGACCGCGTGAAGGCGGAGATCGTGAACGAGATCGACAAGAAGACCGTGGGCTATGACGACAAGACGCAGTTCTATGTGGACAAGCTGGCGTACGGCATCGCGAAGATCGGCGCGGCGTTCTATCCGAAGCCGGTGATCGTGCGCTTCTCGGACTTCAAGACCAATGAATATCGTACATTGATCGGTGGCGATCTCTATGAACCAAAAGAGGAGAACCCAATGCTCGGATGGCGCGGCGCTTCGCGCTATTACGCTCCGGACTTTGCCAACGCGTTCGTGCTCGAGGTCAAAGCGATAAAGAAAGTGCGCGAGGAGATGGGCGTGGACAACGTCCAGGTCATGGTTCCGTTCTGCAGGACCGCGGAAGAAGGAGCCAAGGTGGTCGGCTTGATAGAAAAGAACGGTTTGAGCCGCAAGTCCGGACTTAAGGTCTATGTGATGTGCGAGATCCCGGCGAACGTGATCCTTGCCGACAAATTCCTCGACGTATTTGACGGTATGAGCATCGGCTCGAACGATCTCACCCAGCTTACCGTCGGCATCGACCGCGATGGCAACGAGAAGGTAAAGAAGATCACCAACGAGAACGATGAATCGGTGAAGACGCTCATCACGCAGGTCATCAAGAGCTGCAAAGCGCGGCATAAATATATTGGCATCTGCGGACAGGCGCCGTCGGATTATCCGGAATTCGCCAAGTTCCTCGTCAAACACAAGATCGAGAGCATGTCGCTCAATCCGGACACCGTCATAAAGACGATCATCAATACGCTGAAAGTAGAAAAGAGCCAACGATAACGGCGTAAACAAAACACCCCCTCATTTTGACGGAAATGCCACGTAGGAACGTGACCGTCAAAATGAGGGGGTGTTTTGTTTACGCGCCGCCGTTCTTCTTTTCCAAACGCCCCGAGAAGTTCAGTGTTCTGAGGAAATAAAGCAGGATGGCAAGTATGACCGCCGCACTCACGGCGAATTCGAGAAGACCGATCCCGACCAGGACGCCAATCGCCGCCACTGCCCACACGAGCGCGGCGGTCGTCACGCCGTGCGGTTGGTCGTTGGTCTTGATGATGAGCCCGGCGCCGAGGAATCCGACGCCGACCACGACGTTCGCGAGGATAGCAAAGCCGCTGGTGAGGAGAGTCGCGTCCGGCATGGCGTTCAAGGTTGCGGCGGTGATGTAAGGAATCACGAGCGCTACCATAGAAAAGATCGAAGCGCCGCCCGTAACCAGCATGAGCGTCCGTATGCCCGCCGCCTCTTTGCCAACGAGCTCGCGTTCCAAACCAAGGAGCGCTCCCAGGGCCAGCGCGACCACGAACCGGACAAGCATTTGCTCGAATGTAAGCATGGTATTAATATTAGCATAAACGCAATAACTATGAGAACAAACATTGGGGAGATCGTCAGTAAAGAAAACCAGGAGGTTGAGCTGTTCGGATGGGTGCACGCCCGCCGCGACCACGGCAAGCTTATCTTCATCGATCTGCGCGACCGGAGCGGCATAACGCAGGTGGTCTTCGGTCCGAATGTCACCGGTGCCTCGGACCTGCGGCTTGAATACGTCGTCAAAGTGACAGGCGAGGTGAAGAAGCGGCCGCCGTCCATGGTGAACGATAAGATCCCGACGGGGCAGTATGAGATAGGTGCGACAGCGTTGGAGATTTTGAACACCGCCGAAGCATTGCCGATCTCGGTTGACACCGATGGTCTCGAGATAAACGAGGAGGCCCGACTGAAATATCGCTACCTCGATATTCGCCGCGACCGGTTGGCAAAAAACCTCGCGTTTCGACATCAGCTTATAACGTTCGTCCGCAAATTTTTGGATGAGCGCGGCTTTTTGGAGATCGAGACGCCGAATTTAACAAAATCCACGCCGGAGGGCGCGCGCGATTATTTGGTGCCATCCCGCATTCAGAAGGGGAATTTTTATGCGTTGCCGCAATCGCCGCAGCAGTACAAACAATTATTGATGGTGGGTGGCGTCGAGAAATATTTTCAGATCGCGCGGTGTTTCCGCGATGAAGATACGCGTGGCGATCGTCAGCCGGAATTCACCCAACTCGATATGGAGCTCAGTTTTGTTGACCGCGAAGACGTGATGAAGCTCAACGAGGAGCTTTTGATCGCGCTCGTGCAGAAAGTTGCGCCGGAAAAGAAGATCCAGGAAATTCCGTTCCCGCGCATCACCTACAAGGAGTCGATGGAAAAATATGGCACCGACCGGCCGGACATCCGCACCGACAAGAATGATCCGAACCTGCTCGCGTTCTGCTGGGTGATCGACTTCCCATTTTTCGAAAAAACCGATGGCGGTGGCTGGACCTTTACGCACAATCCGTTTTCCGCGCCGAAGCCGGAGTTTATGGACGACCTGCTCGCCAAACGTAACATCGGCGACATTCTCACCACGCAATACGATATCGCGATGAACGGCCTTGAGATCGGCGGCGGCAGCATCCGCAACCATCAGCCGAAAGCGCTCGAAACGGTGTTCGAGATCATGGGCTTCGAGACCGACCGCATCCACAAAAACTTCGGCCACATGCTCGAGGCGTTGGGCTTTGGCGCTCCGCCGCACGGCGGTATTGGGTGGGGGTTGGACCGTCTGATATCGCTCTTGCGCAACGAGCCAAATATCCGTGAGGTGATGGCGTTCCCGAAAACAGGCGATGGCCGCGATCCGATGATGGGGTCGCCGTCGGAAGTGGACGCGAAACAACTCGAGGAGCTTGGCATCAAAATTGCAAAACCGGAAAAATCTTAGTACAATACTAAAACTATGAAACATCCAAAAGAAGAGCAGACGTTCGTGATGATAAAGCCGGATGGTGTGCGCAAGGGTTTGACGGGGGAGATCATTCGACGCTTGGAGCAGCGCGATTTGAAGATCGTGGCGTTGCAGATGTTCGAACCGACGCGCCAGCAGATTGATGACCATTATCCGAAGGATGAGGCGTGGATTGCGCGGCTTGGCCAGAAGACATTAAAAACGTATGAAAAGTATGGCTTCGACCCGAAGACCGAATTAGGTATGGAGAATGACCTCGAGATCGGCAAGGAAGTTCGCAAATGGCTGGTGGATTATATGCTGTCTGCGCCGCTTGTGCGCATGGTGGTGCAGGGAATCCACGCCGTCGATGTCGTCCGCAAGATCGCCGGCCCGACGTTGCCGTATATGGCAGAGGTGGGGACCATCCGCGGTGATTTTTCCATTGATTCGCCTTTGCTTGCGAACAAAGAAAAGCGCGCCGTTATGAATTTGGTGCATGCATCCGAAACTCCCGAGGAAGCGGAGCACGAGATCGAGCATTGGTTTGGTAAAGAGGCTAAGACATATAACTATAAGCGGTTTGGTGTAGACGAATAAAAAATCGCCATTCGTTCAAAATGAGGCTCACCATGCTTGGGTCGGGAGGTGTGAATCCTGCGCCGCGCGCGACCTGCTTTTGCCGAGTTTGTGAGCTAGCCCGCGAAAAAGGCATTCCGCATGCCCGCACTGGGTGCTCGCTTTTTATAGATGATGCCAAGCTGTTGTTTGATACCCCGGAAGAAATCAGGCAGCAGCTGAACAGGGAGAAAATCTCCGGTGTTGAGCATCTTATCTTAACCCATTGGCACCCGGATCATACCCATGGCATTAGAATTTTGGAGCAGATAAACTGGAACTTTGAGGAAGGTAAGCCCTACAAACTCCCGATCAAAGTATATATTTCCTCTCAGCAGCAGGAGTGGTTCAAAAAATATTCCTGTGGGGCGTTTTTGGATTTTTACGTCAAGAGGGGAATGATTGAAATTATCCCGCTTGAACACAAGCGAGATATAACGATTGGTGATGTGACCGTAAGGCCATATCTCATAGAGCACACCAAAGGATTTGCTTTTGTGGTTACCCAAGGCAGTAAAAAGGCAGTTTATATTCCTTGCGAATACCATCACGTCATTCCGGATCCGGAAATCAAAAATGCCGATATTTTTATTGCTCACAATCTTTTTTGGGAAAATGAGGAGATCAGTCCTCGTAAAACCCCTCCGGCAGACGAAGACAGTTTCGAAACCATGTTAAAACATGCTGACGCGTTTGGCACTAAAAAGATCGTTCTTACTCATATTGAAGAATCCTTTCAATTGGATCACGACGAAATGAATGAAAAAATGAAAAAACATTATCCCGATTATCAGATCCAAGCTGGTTATGATGGGATGAAAATAATTATTTAGCAGCTAAAGAAAAGATTTATAGAGTTCTACGGGTCATAAAAGTATGAACCCCGCCTTTTCACGGGCGGGGAACGTTGTGGGTAGGTCCCAAAAATCTACTCGTCTATCGTACCAAACCAAAAGGTTTCGTCAAATAGTATTTAATGAAAATTTAACATCCTCCCAGCGTTATTTCACTTCCGCGAACGCCTTCACGATCGGGTCAAAGTCTCCCTCCATGATCTTTTCGATGTTGTGCCACTTCTTGCCGATGCGATGATCGGTGATGCGGTCATCGGGGAAATTATACGTGCGGATCTTTTCGGAGCGGTCAGCGGTGCCGATCTGATCGCGGCGGGTTTCGGCAATGTTGCCGGCGGCCCGGATCTGTTCGATCTCGTATAATTTCGCGCGCAACACCTCCATCGCTTTCTCACGGTTCGCGTACTGCGACCGTTCCTCGCGTGAGGCGACGACGATGCCAGTCGGCTTGTGCAAAATACGCACCGCGGTTTCCACTTTGTTGACGTTCTGCCCGCCCGGGCCGCCGGCGCGTGAGAACGTCACTTCGAGGTCATGGTCGGCAATGTGCACCTCCCTGGCCTCGACAATGGGCAGAATGGCCACCGAGGCGGTGGAGGTATGCACGCGCCCGGCCTTCTCGGTGGCTGGGATGCGCTGTACGCGGTGCACGCCCGATTCGTGCTTTAAAGCCTCGTAGCAGCCTTCGCCCTTTACTTCGGCGACGAGGCTCTTATAGCCTTGCGAATTTTGCGAGGAGTCCAAAATAGAGAACGTCCAGCTACGCCGCGCGGCGTAGCGCTGATACATGCGCGACAAATCGCCGGCGAAAATGGAGGCTTCGTCGCCGCCTGCGCCGGCGCGGATCTCTACGATGATCTTGTTGGTTGTCATGATGGTGGATAAGCCAGTGCCTTTATTACAGGAAGTATTGTATCATATAGGTATCAGTATGCCAGACCAGATAATCCAAAACCCTTTGATCCTTGTCGTTGACGACGAACCTGATTTTCGGGAGATTTTTGGCACCAAATTGCGCGCCGAGGGTTATCGCGTCGAGACAGCCGAAAATGGCGAGACGGGCCTTAAGAAGATAAAGGATCTCAAGCCTGATCTTGTTCTTATGGATGTGAAGATGCCGATCATGGATGGAGCAACGGCAGTGCTCAAAATGCGCGATGACCCGGATATGAAAGACATCAAAGTGGCGTTCCTTACAAGCCTGGGGGATCCGCGGCTTGAAATGCAGGAGATCAACGAAAAATTCTCCAAACAGTTCGGCGCTCAGGGGTATTTAAAAAAGACGGACGACCTCGACGTCTTGTGTGAAAAGATAAAAGAATTCCTCGCATAGCAATGCACACCCCTCCGCTCATTCTTGTGGTCGACGACGAGAAGGACCTTCTCGAGATCGCTTCCATAAAATTGCAAGCTTCGGGGTATGCGACCGTGGTTGCATACAATGCCCGCGAGGCGGTTGATGCCGCGCGCAAGCTGCATCCGGATCTCATCTTGATGGATATCCGTATGCCGGGCGAAAGCGGGACGGACGCCGCGCTCGAGATCAAGCAGATGCCGGAAACGAAGGATATCAAGATCGTTTTCTTAAGCAGCCTGAAAGACCCGTGGCCGGGAACGAAAGGCGCGCGCGATGATGTTACGAAAGCGATCGGCATGGAGGATTTCATCGACAAGACCGCTGACCTGAACATAATGGTGAAAAAGGTGCAAGAAGTATTGGCGCGGCCATAGTCGCGAACATAAATTTATGCTTACCCCGGACGAGGAAAAAGAATTGCGTGAAGCGAAGAAAAAATTAGAGGAGGCGAATCATTTCAAGACGCACTTGCTTTCGCTTACGTCGCATCAGGTGAAGACGCCGCTCGGCATCATCCGCGGCTATGCCACGCTGCTTCGCGAAGGGTTTTATGGGCAGATGACGGACCAACAGAAGGAAATACTTTCGAGGATAGAGTTCGAGACGGAGGACGTGGTGAACCTTGTCGATAACTTGATCGATCTGCGCAAGGTGGAGGAGGGGAGGATCAGGTATCAAATGGACCATTGCGATTTTGCCCAGCTCGCACGCCAGGCGGTGCAGGAGCTCGGACATATGGCGATGAGCAAGGGGTTGAACCTCAGCTTTTCCGGCCCAACGGGTCGGGTGATGGTCTATGGCGACGAGCAAAAGTTGCGGCACGTCGTCCAAAATCTCATCGATAACGCCGTCAAATATACGGAAAAGGGATCGGTGGCGGTGAAGGTGGAAATAAAAGGGAATGCCATCCTGCTTTCCGTCACGGACTCCGGTCTTGGTATCCCAAATAAGGTAATCCCACTGCTCTTTGAAGAGTTCGTGCGCGATGAACGGCTAAAAAAAATCCGTGGGAGCGGTATGGGTTTGCATATTGCAAAGATCTTTGTTGAGGCGCAACAAGGCAAGATCTGGGCAGAATCCGCCGGCGAAGGAAGGGGCTCGACGTTCTATGTGAGCTTGCCGAAGGAGGTCTGATATTATTTTCTTACGGCCTATAAAAATTACTGCGGCCCCATGTTCGCGTGATGCGAAGATGGGGCCGGTGATGATTCGATGATGGGTGCGCCTTGCCTGGTTGGCAGGGCGCGAAAAGAGCTGCTAACTTGGCGGCATCGAGACCTGGCTTTGCGATTGGCTGGGATCAGCCTTCTGCTTCTGCTGTTGGGTCTGAGTTTGAACCTGGCTTTGGCTCTGGTCTTGGCTTTGTTTTGCCGTAGCATTGGCATCCGCCAGGTTGAGGTTACTATTGGCGTTACTGTTTGTGGTGTTGTCGGTAAGGTTTCCACCAGTCACACTGCCCTGCGTGAGGGTGATTTTGGTGGCGCCGAGATATTGCCCTGCTACGCCGGAAAGATCGTGGAGAATTGCAAGCGGCACATATGCCTTCCGTTGAAGGTCGGTAAACTTCACCTGCGCCTTCACGAGATTGGTTTGAGCATGGATGAGACCGACATTAGCGTCAGCCAGCTCCTCCTCGACTTGCTCGAGACGCTCCTGATCGGTGGCGGCTTTTGTGGCGTTGGCGTTCGCGTTAATCGTATTTGCCTCGGCGTTGAGTCTATTTGCCTCGGCGTTTGCCTTCTCTGAATCGGAGATTCCCTGAACCAGGAGCTCTAATAGCTTCGGGTCGGTCGTCGCGGCCGGTGGCGGAGGCGGCGCCGGGCACGCTTGCGGGCACGGTGTCGGCGGAGCTGGAGGCTTCGCCTTGTGCGTTATCGCAGCCGGTGGTTTGGCAGTATCACTCACGCAATCCGGATGGGTACCCGGCTTGCACTCAAGCGGCTTGGTCCCTTGCTGGCAAAACGCTGCCAGCGAGGAAATAGTGAGCAATGAAATTGCGAGGAAAATCTTCCTCATTGCGCTTCCTCCTTTGATGAAAGCGTTCTGCTTTCGGTTAGGGCTCCTTGGAGAGCGAGTTGTTTTCTGTAGACGTCGAGGCGTCTCGCGTCGACGACTGCTTGGAGTGCCGTGAGTTTCCGTTCGACCGACGCGTCGTGCTTCTCTCTGATGAGGTTAACAACGAGCGGGGCGACGGATACCGATCCAGCGATTGCGGCAGTTACTGGGTTGCTGCTAGCAAGGAGGGTCAGGCCGATGGTCGCGGCCGGGTTAGCGGTCGCTCCCAAAAACATGAGCCCTTTATGGTTGCCGGGAAACTTTCCGGTAAACGCTTTCAGTTCGTCGCTTTCAATATTGCGGTTGATTCCCGCGACACGGAGAGCGTAAAGCTTGGTTGGGAGTTGTGTGAGGTGGACGTAGATTATCGAGCCGCCATCCTTGGCTGCCATCGCGCGCGAATCGTGCAAGGGAATTCTACTCGAGTTGACGCCAGCCTGCCTCTCCGTTTCTGAATCGAACGTGAGAAGTTGGGTCTGGAGTTTTCCCTGTAGATCCTCTCCTATCGTGAACGAATATCCAGCTATCTTCGCTACCTTCACCTTCGTTGCTTTTGCGCTGATTGGCGCTGGGGCAGTGACAGTGATGGGCGATTGGACCGTGGTAGCCGTCGGCGATGCCAACGGGGTCGATGTTACGACTGGCGTCGGTGTTGCTGCCGGTGGTGGGTTGGCTTTGATATTGGGATCCGTTACCGTCGGTATAACTTGAGGAGTTTCTGACGGTACAACCTCTGGCTTGGAAGCCGGAAATTCGGAATCCTGACGTGTCGGCGGAACTTCCTCTGGCTGTTGATCACATCCGTTGGTATCCACCGCTACTACCGTCGATCGGGGTGCCCATGTTATGCGATGCGGAGTGAAATCCACAGGCACATTGCAGTTGGCGGGAATTAGAACTTGTTCAGGTTTGCGGATCTTTTTAGGATTCGAAATTACGCTTCCATCCGCGAACGTTATCTCCGACCAACGCATCGGGTTGCTGCATGCGTCATTGGCGATCCACCACAGCGTATCGCCATCGTGAATGGTATACGGATGTGGTTGGTTGGTGGCGCGCTCTGCAGCGGCTGCGACCTCTACTTGCCGTTGGCGCACAACCTCAGCATTCCGGGCAGATTGCTCTGCCTGTTGCTGCTGTAAGGTTTTTGCTTCCTGCTCCAACTGGTTGTGGTGCCGAGCGACATGGTCGCCCACGACAAGCGCGGCGAGGAGAATAATTGTCCCAATTGCTGGAACAACCGTTTTCCAATTGCGCTTGCTGAATTCTTTGGAACCATTCCATGTGGCGACGAGCCACGCGGGCACATTGGCCTGCTTGGAATAGAAATTCTTGAAGAGATCCATTGTCCTTTTCTCCTTTCTCCTGGGGTTTGCACCCAGGTGATTGAACTCCCAGAGTCTTTGTGTCGTCGTAGTCGAACGTCTATTATCCAGATCCATGCGAACATACACCCATAACGGATGTATGTACCACTTCTCGGACGGTGACAACTTCTTTCGGACGACGGTTCGGTATCACTTCTTGCGGCTTCGTATGCGACATCCTAAGATGCCCACTTCGCGCGTCAATGAACGATAATCGAACCTTTACGACTCCTTGGTGCCATTCCATGCGTCCCTCTTGGTCATATTCAGCTGTGAAAGTGCTGCTGCCTATCACCAAGAGAGACCCCCTGGTGAATCTATTGTTTAACATATTTTAATTTATTTGTCAACTAGGAACGGGTGAATTTGCGCGCTCATTGCACAGGGGTTTGCAGGCTCATTGCACAGGCATTGTGATGCCCCATACTCCGATGCATGACATATACACGCATCAGGAAGGAGGATTGGTCGGTCATCGCCCG
>Ga0182030_10003699_pt1 | contig 32685 bp, 29 predicted proteins | sample 812S3MmetaG_FD_121299 | JGI IMG/M metagenome (GOLD analysis project Ga0182030, IMG submission 121299) | Permafrost microbial communities from Stordalen Mire, Sweden - 812S3M metaG (Illumina Assembly) | ecosystem: Environmental > Terrestrial > Soil > Wetlands > Permafrost | place: Sweden... | reverse complement strand
TTACTTAAATCTTTTTTTAAAGATCTAGATTAAGAAAAATATTACTATTATATTATACTTATAGTACTTGCTTTATAAAGGTCTTAATTTAGTATAAATAAAAAGATAGTATAAGTTTATTAGTATTTTAGATATCTAAGAAAAGAAGAGAGAGAAGCTCTTGTTCTAAATCTAAGGTGCTAGGGTAGGAGCTAACGTAGCCTCCTCACGTGACCATGACATGATCTAACACTTATGCTTTTTGTTGCACTCCTCTGAATGACTGACCAAGAGAAAGTGGTTTGAAAAGGGATCCGAGAGAGGAACCACAGCCTTGAATTATCGATTGCGGGGGGAACGCAAAGCTCTATAGTGTGGTTCATGAATATATTAAGGAATAATGGTGCCCTAAAGGCGTAGATAGTCTATATATGGTGCCTAGCGCGTCGCGTGACATAGATCTAAATTTAATTTTAGGGAAAGTTTCACTAGTCCAAATAGCCAAGTACAAGGCCTTTAAGAGCTTCTGAGAGCAGTACAACAAGAAAGGGAAATATTAGATCATAGATAATTTGACAAAGGAGGCGAATAGTGTCACGTGCATGCTGGGGTCCTTCTTGCCAGATATGGTTTTAATTTTGAGTCCGAGCTCAACATGGCTCAGCCACAATAACCAGTTTCCTGCAGGGTACTAATTGGAGGGTCCAAAATCATTACTCGAAGGGGAAACGATGGATGCCGAGGACAGTGGCGTAACACCTAAATATAGATCATTTTGGCCCAGAAAGTTTGGGCCTCGTGAAAGCCTCAATCCTTTCATATGACGCGACAGCCTGCATTGAAAGATTACTTTATAATAAGCACTCCTGTACATTGCTGGGAGTCCATTTCTTCCCTTAAATCTCTGCATCCTTTGTTTCACTGCTAATTGGCAATCTATTTTCGTCAAAGTAGTAAGTAGTTCAATATTTCTGATTCTCTCACACCCATATATTCGATACCATGCTATTATCCTCTTTTATTTCGTTGTTGGCATGCGGATTTTTTGTATCCACATCTCCTCTCCCAGTGGACGAGGATGTCTCGACCCAGTCCCTCCAAAACCGCAGTCCTCCATCTGGTGGACCGCTCGCCGGAGACATACCACTCGCGACTATACCAGACCACATGAAGCTCCCTCTTCCTATCGGTGCTCGGCCTGGGGGTCCTGACCCTCAAGGCCCTGGGCTTGTGGCCCTTGGTACTGATGCATCGAGTGGAGCTACCCCCAAGAATATACCCGATGCACCTAGAAGACCTACATTGTCGGACAAGAAGCCCCCTAGAATCCTTTCCATCCCCCTTGTAAGCTCCACTATCCGAAAAGTCAAACAAGAGAACAGCCAAGGCCACACCGTGTCACGGCCACAGTTCAAGTTCCGGATCGAAGCCAAGGACTGGCCTTTGAAGGGCAAGTCTACAATTTCTCTGATAATATCTATAAGAGCGGAAATATTGAAGCGGGGGCTACTTATGAAGTCCAATCCACCTCGAGTCAAAGACACATTCACTTTCGTCACCGGAAGCGCGGCGGGGAAAGGAGGGTGGTACAACGTCAACACCGGCATGGACTCTCAGATAATGTGGGATTTTGCAGTACAAGGCAGGATACCTCCATTTACTTCCAACTCCGACAGAGATACTATTCATAGTGCAGCAGAAGTTTTGGACGAAATGGTCACCGAAATGATGGGTCGTGTGAGTCTTCAGGGTTTTGAGAAGTGCCAAGTGATTTTGTCTTCTCAACCCGTACAACCTGAGCCTGTGAGGAACCTTGAAACCAACCCTGTTGAGAACCCAAACCGTAGCTGAGAACCTCTGTGTCGACCAAAAGGAGGAAATATCGTCAATAAGAAGGTAATGAGAAGGATTATTCTGAGTTTATTGAAACCTTTAATATCAAATGCAAATTATCCTATCTCTGTCCATACGCCTTTAGCGTGCCAACAAGAGTTATCATGTATGTAGAATTGTAATGACTTATAAGAATTATAGAGACTGGATATAAGTTTACAGTACTGTAAGCAAACAAAGAGCCTAAGTGGGCGCGTAGAGGTAGATAGAGGAGGACTATTCCAGTAAGCATTTTCGGGATGCTCCTGGTGCTCCGATTGTCTGTTCAATGGCTATCAGGCCGATAGATTGACTCCCAGGAAAATAGAATAGATCTCAATTGCAATAAGTCTAATCAGCATGAATAAAACCTCCCAATCTCCTGCCTCATACCCCTGGCTGCGGCCGGTTTGGTTACTAAGGATTTAAATATGCTAGTGCCTGCCTGTTTGACTGATAGAACGCCCTCCTCCTCGCATTTCTCGCCCTTCTATTAGCCCTCACATGCGCCATCTCCACACTCACACTCCTCGGTATATCACTACTCTCCCAATCCTTACTCACCTGCAACCTCTCATTCTCCCTAACCCAATAATTGCCGACCCCCTCTTCAAAATCCGGCCGTAACCGTGCATAATCCACGCCGGCTACCTCCGCGTTATCCCACACGTCATGCACTTCGGGAATAATGGCGCATGTTTCACTCAACACCCATTTCTTACCATCCTGCTTGCAGTCTGGACAGAGGAATTGTTGGACCCTAAAGGTATCCCATCGCCGACGCAGGCAGGTGTAGTGGAAGAGATGATTACATTTTAGCTGTACCACGGTTTCGGTCGGGCGGAAGAGCTGGTGGCAGAGAACACAGCCTTCAGTAAAATAGTCGTAGTTGAGGCAGTCAGGAGGTTTGGTGATGGCGATAGGGTGGATGGTGAACATCCCGGACAAGATGTTGGATTTGCGCGAGGGGCTGCGCTCGTTCCAGCCGAGCTTGCCGAGGAACAATTCTTCGTTCTCCTTGAGATCTCGGATGTTTTTATAGAAGTGGGAGATTGGTTCAAGGAGATAGTCTTGTTCGCCAGGGTTCGTGTCAAACACGTAGTATAATTGGCTCCTATTTCTCATTAGACGGGGTGATAGGGCAGGGAGAGAAGTGGCTCACCATGGTCGTTTGTGATCCCAGTCTCGGAGTAGGAGATAGTTTCGTCGGCTTCGATTTACTTCGGAGATTTTGCGGACGACATGAATCACGTTCTCGCTGATGTCGTCTTCGTACATCCCGCTAACATCAGGTACGTGAAGGCCACCACTCCCTTTCATCCATTGCGATAGATCCCAGAACTCATCTCGAACTACGACCCGATTCTCGATCAAGCAATCTTCGACATGTTCGACGTCCATCCGTCTTTCAAATTCGTCACCGTGGAAGAGAAGATGAGCCCACAGCATCCAGGATTTGTCAAGGTGCAAGAAGTTCTAGAAATAATAAGTTGATTACAGCACAAGAGCCGGAACGCATACCTTGTAGAAACTTTGGGTTATTCGTTCATCTTCGGTATTGTAAGAAATAGTCTCTTGTCGGGTATAAGGTGTAGAAGCCCGGCGTGTTTCCGTCGTCAAGTCCTTTCCCATAGCCGCTAAAGCTTGAAGAATCCGAATTTGCATTTCCTTTATACCAGCGTATTCTGGTACTTCTTCAGAGCCACTGAGGGTGGTCGATTGACATTCTGTATGATGGAAAACCATTGACAATGGAAGAATATTGAACAATTGCCTGACCCCATAGTTGTCCGGACCGGTATACAAACTGCGGTAGTGGAGACAACGAATCCATGCTCGATGAAGTACCCACGCAGCACGCAGCCCCGAGTTTTCAAGGTTTGTGCCGTCTGGAGTGGGACGAACCATCGTTTCCGGGTTTCGTTTGTCGGTAAAGCGTCGCAAGACTCGAAGCTTAGCAACTAATTCGAATGCCATCTCCAAGACTTTCCAAGTCCTGTCTATGTTAAACCTGAGAGGCTTAATTCCCGGTGGCGTCTCTGTTGCCGCGACTTTTTTTCGCAATAGCATGATATTGGGATCAAAGAATCGGTCGTTGATGTCCTGTTTTTATGATCAATATCGATGGAACGGCAAAGTCCTTCAACTGACCTCAGAGTGACCTTGGAAGGGAAGTTTTATCCACTCCATGTCATGAGCATTATTTGCGATGGCATCTAACACATCCTGGGGGTATTTCGACTTGAAGTACGCCCCAAGATACTGCAAGATGTAATTCCTATCACGCGGGAAATCCTGCGAGACAAACCAGGGATCGCCTTGAAAATCCTTGATATTTAGAGGCTGTCGGCCTTCCGCCAGAAGTGTTTTGTCAACTTGACGATCATGATCTTGAATTACTTTGAGTCGGTGTCGACGAGCTTCGACGCGATCGATTTGGGCTTGCCTTCGCAGTTTCTCCCTTTTTTTCCTGGCCAGGAACTGCGCGGGTGGCTCCTCTGGACCTTGTCCAGGTTTCAACTTAGATTTTTTAAGCATGTTTGGAATTGTAAAAGAAATATATATGAGATGCTGAAATCTGGAAAACGGGACGAGTTAATATGAGCATTCCTGACCACTTCGTGAGGAATGACCATATTAGGACATGTCACGCTTTGCTCCAAGAAACCTCCACTATTCTCAAAGTACGTTGCGTAATATCTAAATTTTTCTATCAGTGTCTTCACTATGAAGCAGGAACTTTTGTTTGTGAAGCCGATTCGCATAACTAAGGTTGTCGAGATAAACACCGGCTTAGTAAGCATTCTTCATTCCCCGACGCTTCGCGCGTCGAGAAAAACATCTCCCTCGAAACTCCAACGTCATTATGTAACTGAACGTCAAAAAAACGCAGGCCACTTATTTAACCTGAACACCTGCTGTAGACAGTTAGGCAGTTTGCGATCCTCTAACGACCAGTTTGTGTCATTATTTTCGCACGATGGAAAGCAGAGAGTTTACCGTGGCATGGACGTCCTACCTATCCTTTCTCTAGAACGGTCTACTTTTCATGGCAGTGGCCCCGGGACTTCGTTCTTTCCCCAAACGGGATCATGGCTAATAGAAGATTTTGTGTTCTAACGCGAGGATCTCAACACAAACCCACGGCTCGTGGATTTTCCAACCGGACTACCTCTGAGGCGGGCTTATCGCGTCGTATTTTGTACCTTGGACAGAAATACTATATTTTCTCTGTATTTTGAATTCGTGTGGAGGTCAGAGTAGAGGACAGGATCTGTCTCCACCCTAGACATTGGAGCTATTCCTGCCAAAGAAGTCAGGTTGCACAGCCCTGCCGCCTAAATGCTTGAGTACCATTTCACATTTTATCACGGGTATCCCTTTACATAGAAGCGCAGCTTTAGAGTGCAAACGATCAAGTGATGGAAGACTCGCGAAGGGCATATGGCATTTCATTTAAATCAAACAATTTGTCACTTTCTCTTCCTATTAATTTCCCTATGCAACAACACGAATGCTCGCGACTTTCTCTTCCTCCGCACCCAGCCCTACGTTAAGTTCCGTCGCGACAGGCGCATAATCCTCATAGAATTTGTCCCAATCGAGGTTGATTCCGTTGTTGTAAGCTTGAGCAACGGCCGAGGAAAGCACTCGCCATGCATCTTGATTCTTGGCGCTCGAAGCAATAAGCTTTGATTGATCAGCCTTGAGGGTGTTTGCTATCATTAACAAAATGTGGCCTTGAGGTCCACATTCAATCCAAGTGGTGTTTTCATTGGCGTAACCATTTCTGAGTGCACGAAGAGCGGAAGCCATGTCTACTATTTGTCTAGTCTGGTCCGCGAGCATCCTGCTGTTGTCAGTAAGCTTCTTTTGAATTCAAAGATCATTACCTACTTTGCCCCAATAATACCCTCTTCCGTAATTACTCTGCCCGTCAGTGTCGAGGCATAAGGGAAAATAGGTCTGGCATACGAAACCGTGCTCGCAAGGTCGTAAAATTGGCCCAGTATAGGGTCTATTTGCGGGGAATGGAACGCATAGGGTACGTCAAGCGGAAACACCCTGATTCCTTTTTCGCTCAAACGCCGCGATAATACATTGATCTCCTCTTTGACACCGCAGACCGCTATTATGGTGGGGCCAGAAATACATGCAATGTCGCATGATAAGTTAGGCATCTGCTGTAGTACAGCTTTGATCTGCGATTCCGTCGCACCAAAAGTAGTCACCATTGCATGGGTGCCAACTGTGCATTCTTTGGTCATCATCTCACCCCGCTTCCCAACCAGCATGAACATATCGCTCAATGAGATGACACCAGAAATTACGAGAGCCGGATACTGGCCCAAACTGAAGCCAGTCACAGCATCTGGCTTGATACCCCAATGCTGCCAGAGAGATGCAACCACTATTTCGAACGACACTGTGGCAAGTTGAACTTCGACCGGAGATGCGGTCTCAAAGCTTTTACTATCCTGGGTGATGAGTTTGATGAAGCTGGGAAGGTTGTGGCTTCTACAAATGTCATCATGTTGCCGGAAAAGCTGGCGGGCCATCGGGCTGGACTCGAACAATTGTTTGCCCATACCATCAAACTGAGCCGCTGACCCGGTGAAGACGAAAACGACGTTTCCCTTTTCAATTTTGCCAGATATTTGTGGGGTTTCTTCATAAACCTCTTTTCTCTCAACTGGGCCGGATACTGGTGCTCCTGCTTGATCTTGCTCCAGAAGCGATATCAGCTCATCGATGTTTGAACTACTTCTAGCGGCTCGGAAGTTATGGTGCTGTTGATTTACTGTTGTCGAGTACGCAATTTTCTGTAAATCTGGGCGTTTTTTTCTCAGATGCTCCAATAGGTCTAGTCGATTGTATTGCAGTATGTCTTGGTCAGTGCCTGAAATTGCCACAACGTGGGCTGAACGTGCATCCCCAATAGGTCTGGTAGAGGAGGATTGACTGGTTTCCATGATGCCAGATTTTGTCTGAAGTCGTGCAAGTTGCAGAAGTGTGGGATCTGAAGTGGGACTTGTAGTGAGACTACGACCTGCAATGGGATCTCTCCATCTCGAAGTGTTAGATCCGAAATATAGTGAGCAAGGCCTTGAAATACGCAAAGCAACTCTATATTTAGAATGCAAGAGAATATATGACCGCATTGTGAAGACTCGCGCGTAGTCGGACGGGGTTGATCAATTTGCCAGCACCGCCCGCAGTAGCAGTAATCTCTCAGTATTGTTTTATTTTCATCTCGGAATGTTTTGAAATCTCAAATTCTCACCAAAATCTCACCCTCATGGGGCTTAAGTCAATCGAATTTGTGGAGTTCCTTGATGGAATCCCACCTCCTTAGCACACTTTTACAATTACCCAATTGGATCTTTCAGCTAGCCACGTTGAAGCTAATTCATATTTTGAGTTTCCTGAGAAACTTCGATAAGGGTAGTACAGATTATTAATACGGCTAGAAGGCGTGGTTCCCGCCAGGGGATGCGTGGCTTCTGAGTCAGCAAACTTTATGTTTACCAGATTCTTGTCAATCCATCATGTAATACACGGAACTAATCGTACTCATTCAATTTGATGCATGCTACCCAGGATTAACTACGCGGCCTTTGAGGTTCATTTGATGTTTTCAATTCGTTTGCTACTTTAGAACTAGTATTGAGAGAAATTACTACAGTAAAATTATCCATGGTACTATCAGCTCGAGTATACTGAAGATTCTTCTATAGTTTGACATTTGTTGGTTCAGAAGTACTTGATTCAGTGATTCACCATGTTCTGATAAGGGTGCGGAACTCAAGTCAGCAGAAGGTTTCATATTGTGGCTGCATGTCAGCTTAGTGGCTATATGCGGGCGATGGAGTAGCCGGCCCGCCCCAAGTGGCACTGCTGAATCCCGAGAAATATTACGCTCAGATTTCAAACATTGGTCACCCACTACACATATATGCTATTGATTGCGACGCAACCCGTTCACGAACTCGAACGCCTCAATAAGCCCAATTTCAGTAATCATGAGTAACGGTAGTTGCAATTGGCTGGTTTCCATTTCGATCATACCTTGATTGCCGTGCCTCAGGAAAGATAAGGCAGTGGTGCCCCTCGTTTGTGCGGCGTAGACCAGTGGTCTAATGCTGAAGTTCGAGAAGTGGCTGGAAAAGCTAAGTTTGGTGATCGATAGAGCTCGCTCACGTCATCCTTGTGTGGTTACATTCCCGAAGATGACTGAGATTCTCATCCGAGCCTGATAACTATATAGCGACCTATCGGAATTGGGGTACTCACTATCCTATCAGATAAGTTCCCTTGATTGGTTTAGCTTGTACCTTTACTGTGATTAATTGGGACCGTAAACTTATGACAAGGCTACATGGTTTTGAAATAGGTCCGCAAATATATCACAATAACCTAATGGAGTAATTTGCATAAGTATGTATTGACCTACAGAAAATGGATTGCAGGGGACTAGCTCGAGTATCGTTCCCCCTGTTTGGGAACTATCAATGCTCCCAGATCGGAGGCCATTCAGGACAAACTTTCTTAACGACACTGTCACTTGGAACTTTCCTTCGATTAGAAAGGCAAAGATATCTCAAATTTTCGCTATCATGATCGAAATACAAGACCCAGAGAATAATAAAATTGAGCAGGAAAATGAAGCGCAGGTACAGTCCGAACCAGCCTCACTCCTCGAGCCCCCCTTCATTGATTGGGAGCCCAATGACCCCGAAAACTCCCTGAACTGGCCTCCTCGCAAGAAATGGAGAATGGTATCAATCGTCGCTGGTATGGCCGCCATCACAGCCTTCGGCTCCTCAATCATGGCTCCCGCAACACCACAAATCATGCTCTACTTCCACTCCTCAAACTCTGAACTTGGGATCTTCGTCGTTTCAATCGGAGTTTTGGGATATGGGATGGGGCCACTTGTTTTGTCTCCGTTATCTGAGATTTATGGTCGCGCTCCGGTTTATCATATTACGAATCTTCTTTACGTAGTATTTGCGGTGGCGTGCGCCGTTGCTCCTTCGCTGAGTTCTCTTATCGGGTTTCGGTTTTTGATTGGGTTGGCGGGTTCTGCTCCTCCGTCTGTGGGTGGAGGTACCATCAGTGATTTATTCCCACCAACTGAAAGGGGGAAAGCAGCGTCTTTGTATGGTTTGGGAGTATTGGTCGGTGTGAGTTTGCCCAAATGAATTCGTTCTTGAGTATGTCTAACATCTCTAGCCCTCCATTGGACCAATAATTGGGGGCCCATTAGTCCAAAAGAAAGGTTGGCGGTGGGCTTTCTGGCTTCTTTCTATCCTGGTGGGTTCCTTTGAACAGACTTCACGACATAACAATAATTTTATACAAGGGCGCTGCAATGTTCCTTCTCACCCTAACTTTCTACCGAGAGACTTACCGTCCAATCCTGCTCAGACGCAAGCTAGCCCGCCTTCAAAAAGACCAAAACGATACCACCCTAAAAATCCGCACCGACCCCCGCTTCTCCTTCACCATCCTCAGACAATCCATCATCCGCCCCCTCAAACTCCTCACCCACTCCCCGTCCGTCGCCCTAGTTTGCATCACCAGCGCCCTAATATTTTCCTATTACTACCTCCTCCTCGCCACCTTCCCCCGCGTCTTCGAAGCTCAATACAGATTCAACGCCACCGGTGTCGGACTCACGTACTTTGGGCTCGGCTTTGGGAATCTCCTCGGCCTCATTCTCTTTGGCGCTTTCTCTGACCGCTACCTCAAATACATATCTCTGCGCAGGCAACCCGTTCCCGAAGACCGCCTCTTCCCAATCTACATCGGATCCCTCTTCGTCACCACGGGCCTACTCTGGTACGGTTGGAGCGCTCACACAAAGCTCCACTGGATTATGCCAATCATTGGGACATCTATCTTCGGGCTTGGGTTTGTAGCGTTCATGATGCCGATCGTGGTTTATTTGATTGATGAGTGGGGATTATATGCCGCGTCAGCTATTGCAGCGAATGTTTTCTTGAGGTCCGCAGTGGGAGCATGTTTGCCGTTGGCGAGTGGGAAACTGTATGATAGATTGGGGCTTGGGTGGGGGAATACGGTGCTGGCGTTGATTGCGGTGGTTACGGCGCCGGTGCCGTGGGTGCTACATTGGAGGGGAAGATGGTTGAGGGAGAGGTTTCTGGTTAAGTTGTAACGATAAAGGCAGATTTTTCTGAGATAGCTAGCATTTTGGTTAGAGGAAATGTACCAGGATGAACACATTCTGGATATCATAGACTCCATAAATATATATCCGTGTGGAATGACTCAAATACAGAGCAAACTTGGCGGTTAAATTCTTCGAAGTGCACATGCAATCACATTTCCAAATTTCACAAGCAGAAGTTATTTCAACGAAGGCAGATTTAAAAAAAAAAAAAGCTTCTTATTCAGTGTGTGAAATTTGAGCATGAATTTAGTAATTGTATCAACAAAGAAAGGAACTCCCAAAGCAGGTTAATCCAAACTTCTCATCTTCAGCGAAAACAAAGCATAAACCGGGTGACCTTATTTATGGATGAACCAGTATGAGCGAAATATTCAAATGAGCGTCTTTCGGGGATGTAGCTTCACGGAAACACCATTGAGACTCGAAAGCGTCAATCCTATCTGCTCCTTCCACACCCTCTCATCTGCCGACTCAATATCCTCAAACTCTTGCACTAGCCTTACAATGACATACGCAGCTTCCGCAAGCGCAAATCCTTCTATTACACCGAAAAATCAGCAAACACATCCTAAATGAACATACCAAGAAATGAGAGAATACTCACGACCAATACAAATCCTGGGACCACCATTAAAAGGCAAAAATTCCCAGCCTCGCTGCCCACTCTCCCATCGCGCAGGATTGAATTCATTTGCATCCTCACCCCAGATGTCTTTTCGTCGATGCATAGACCAGACAGAATACAAGATTGCTTCACCTTTCCTGACGAGAATGGGGTGCGAGCTGTCTGAGCCGCCGCCGGCGGGAAGGAAAGTGTTGGTTTTGCAGACGCGCATGTTCCAGGGGACGGGCGGGTAGAGACGTAATGCTTGAAATCATGAGCCATGAATATTTCAATGGGCGAGGAGGGTGAATATACCTTCATTGATTATGCAGTGGAGAAATTTAAGTCGTTTGAGTTGGGTGAATGATGGTTTCTCGCCGTCGAGCGAGTCAATTTCGGTGCAGAGTTTAGACCAAACGTCTTTGTGTCGGGAGAGGAGGAAGAATGTGAATGATAGTAGCGCGGCGGTGGTGTCACGGCCTGCGACTAGGATGTTGAGTGCGTGATCTCTCAGCTCGGTGGGGTTGGGGTTTGTTTTTGCGACTTCGTGTAGCCAGATGTATCGTTTGGACGACTTTTCAGAAGATAAATTTTGAGAGGCAAGTGCCTGCCTGACGAGGTTTTCGGTAAATTGTTTCAAGGTATTGCAGGACTTGTAAAATTGCCTGTCGGGTATCCAGTCCATAAGGAAACCCCAGTTGCCTCGATGAAGTGTTCGTCCAAGAGCATGTGTGAAAGCATTGGAGAAATCCCTATTTTCTGGATCTGCGTTCGGGAGTAATGAGGCAGTCGAGCATCCAAATAAGAAATCTGTCGTCGTGTCCATCGTGAGTTGGAAGAATAGTTCCTGCATTTCGACGGAAGAGCCATCTTTGGGAATCCGGGCGAGGAGATTATGTATATGGTGCTCGAACATATCAAGATCGGCGACTTGGGATCGACTAAAGCTTGGCCGAATCGTGGCGCGGATATGAGACCACTCCCTGCCATCACTGGTGAAGACACCTTTCCCTAGGATTGGGAACATCACCTGATGTCGGTCTTTTCCAATCTCAAAGTGATCGAACTGGTCGGAGAGACAAGACTTTATATTCGTTGGCTCGTCGGTCCAGATGGCTGGCCTCCCTAAAGGCATATTTACTGTGAAAGTATGACCCTTTCTCTTGAAAAGCCATTGAAGACTGGCGAGAAACCTATGCTCGTTGAAAGCTTGAATGAACTTTAGGGCCGCAGGTATACCGAGTAACGGCCTTGGAATACTTCGAGCTGGCTTGCATCCATGTTCCTGTATAATTTTGGAAAGACGCTGGCGGCGAATAAAGATATGGAAAAGGTAAATATGGAGTGTACAAAAACATAGAAACGATGTGGTAGCTACCATGAAAATGAGTTTGTGTTGCTCGAACAGATGGAACAAATGGCTAGGTTCAATAAGGTCGATCATGGTTCAAGAAAAAAGAACGTATTGAAGGACAGCCCGCTGTATCTATCTACTAGAGAATGGGAGAGGGAGACATTTATGGTAAGATTACCTACCCATAAGCACAGATAAATCCATATGTTCATTAGATAACGGAACCAAGGCATATGGGGTATAAGAATAGAGCTGGCCTTGACATAAGCGCCTTGACATAAGCGGAAAATGTTGGCCGTGGCTGGCTGTCCCGCTTTTTGGCCCCCCCTAGGGGCTCGCTTGTCGTTATAGTCCCGCCCCCATTTGCGGGAGCCATAGCGGCGTTTTGCCGCAAACTTAGGTACTTTGCCACCGCACAATTCAAGATTGAGACATGCATTTGGTCTTATGCGACTAGGCGCGCCATTTGCACTGCAGCCGAGCGGTCCATTGGCGAATTGTCGCAGTAACTCAAATCAATGTGGCACAGTATGCGCGCCGAACCACCACAAGATTCAAAAAAGCAGGTGCAAATGATAAGGCCATCCTGAGATTTAAACCGCCGCTAGACGATGCGTGTAACAAGTCTCTCAGTCAGGTACGACACCTTGCTCTTTCTAGTAGGGTGAAACTCCCAACTCCCATCTCCACCATCAGCACCTTGGTTTCCCTATTTAGGTCACTCAATCTTGTTGACATTATCATTTTGTGACGTTGCCTTGTTCCAGCTTAGGCCAGAAAATATCAGGCACCGAAATGATGATATGGCTCACCCTCACTCTCACTCTCGGGGGGAGAACTTAAACGAGTTTTTCGCAAATAGAGTGAGGGAACAGAAAGCTTAATCGGGGATATTTTCTCACTTGGTAGTCAGCAAAAACCATACCGGTCCAATTTTAAGAAGTTTGCACAAATATCACATTATCCTCAGCGAGAGAGTTCCCATTTGAGTCCACAGAAGCACGGAGCGAGCTCGCGTTTTCTCAAAGTTTGCGCGAACTAACCAGTCTTCACAGATGAACGTTTCAAGCTTCTATCGGTGTGGTAATATGCATAAGAATGAGGGTTGAGCAGGCGGTACCCACCAAGTTATAATCAATACCCGGACCTGACCCTTAACTGTGGAATTCGGCTCCAAGATAAGCTTTCGCACCTGAGGATGATGAGGATACGTCTCCTCGTGATCCCGTCATCTTCTGCTCCAAAAGCTGTTACAGCCGTTTTAAATGATCCTCGAGCCTCTGATATGTGGTAAAAGCCGTTCGAAAGAGTACGAAGAAGTAAGAATTGAGGAGATTTGCAGTTGTTCAGAAAACATGTGCTTTAGTAAGACGCTTACCTAAGCAGACATGGTATCTCAGATGAGCTGACCAACCTGAATATGCAATGACTCCAGCCTCGGAGATTGCAGATGCACATATCGCAGACGAAAAGCCAGATGGCCAGGAGCCAGGGATTAGCGATGCAAGACCGACTTCAACCAACAAGAAACCCACCAGCAGCACTCCACTGCGTCGATTTCTCATCGTTGCCGTTGTCAAAGTACTCCAGCGTTTCAAGCGTCATCGCAGCCGTGTCATATTCCCCTCCCGAAAATTTACGTAAAGTGCGGAACTCTCAGCCATCTCGCAGAAGCCTCAAGTATGCAGTTCATTGCCCAGCACACCTCAATCCCGGTGCCAAAGGTCTACTGCGCTTTCACCCGCAAGGGATGCACTTATGTCGTAATGGAGCGGATACAGGGTGAAATTTTGATGCGAGGATAGGGAAAAAGGCTAACTGAGTCGAAGAAAAGATTATTATCACAGTTCAAGGGGGTTGTGGAAGAGATGCAAAGAATACCTGCCCCTCCGGGCTAGGGCGTCACCAATGTTGATGGTGGCCAGATATGGGACTGTCGCCTACCCGGATGGCTAAACCATGGACCTTTCAAAAATATCCGGGAATTTCACAAGTATCTACGAGGGGAATTTGAATCAAATCCACACCCGGAAGTCACCAAACTTATTTCACTTCAGAACAAGCTTTGGCCACCACTTGTCTTTACACATGGCGATTTTAGCAGTATTAGTATTCTCACCTGGGGAAACAATTATTGACTGGGAGACTTCGGGATGGTGTCCGACTGATTGGGAATATACTACGGCCTGCCAAGTCAACCTTTATAATGAATTCTGGAGGGAGGAAATCGATAAATTCATGGAACCGCTACCCAAGGAACTTAAAATGGAAACCATTCGACAAAGGTATTTTGGGCCCTTCTGAAATGATGGCCATCCGACATACGCAATTCATGGACCGAATTGAGGGATTTATGGGTGGATTCAGGATTTGACCTCTGCTGAAGTCAAGTTACGGAAATTCAGTCCTAAGCCATAGGCAGGTAGATCGCAGCCCTAAATCCGGACCCTAAAGCTCTCAAAGATCGAGTGATCAATGTGTAGGCTAGTGAGAGACATTGGGATCAACCAAGCTGACCTCACTCCTTTTGACGATCCAGAAGACTAGTAAGGGAGCTTTTGAAACGGTGGCATACGAGTATTGCCAGTACCTACAAAGGTCAAGTAGCCGATACAAGGTGTAGCCTTCATTAAAATTGACATTACGACGTATCCTTTTGATGCAGATACAATAATAATAACAGGTGAAAGTAGTTTTCGCACGATTGGAACACAACTATAGCATGCTAGTTAAGTGTTCTCATTTCAGCTTAAGATACTCAAATCAGTAATTCAAATAGTTCCACTCAGAATTGTGAAATTCCATCTTTGTTTACAATCTTTCCCACATCAGCGTCCCTTTGCCCCTCAAACAACAGTCCTCAGTAGCTTCCCACCAAGACTCGGATGGCCCCCTCCCATCTCTATCACCTTCTCCCTCGCACCACCCAAATCTGTAACCAAAAACCCAGGCCCTACACCCCAAACCTTAACCCCATCCTCCTTCAACTTATGATTCCAATCGAGCATCAACATATTCAGCGCCGTCTTACTACACCGGTACCCAATCGTCTCAAACTCAACTTTCTTAGGCCACCCAGCCGGCTGAGCAGGCGTAGGAAAAAAAGCCTGGCTAGCTTGTATAATCTGGGAAAGACCGGCTACGAAAATCAGGCGCGGGTCGCTGGACTTGAGGAGAAGAGGCATAAATGTCCAGGTCATCACTTGGGTGCCGGCGACATTCACGTCGTAGGCTTTGGTGAAGCATTCACGGACGGATATTTTGCCGTTGCGGAATTGGCCATCGAAAGCTGCTCCTGCGAGATATTAATCAATACGAAACGCCTTGGGATGCAAGAAGTATATACCAGCGTTATTGATAAGAGCATCGATGTACCCCCGACTAGCGTTGACTTGCTCGTAAGCTTTCTCAATCGACTCATCGCTTGTGAGATCAACTTGCAGAACTTCCACAGTGTTGGTTGTTTTCGGGCATTCCTTGAGTAGATTCTCAACCGCAATCTTGCCTTTCTCCAGAGATCGACTGCCAAGAAGGATATGATACGGTTTCTCTGATTCCAGCAACGCCTTGACGGCTTCGTAGCCAATCCCGTTATTCCCACCTGTGACAAGGACAACTTTCCGTGACGCCATGGCTGTGGTTTGCTCGTGATATGTTTCTATGTAGCGTGTGTGGAGTGACTTGGTGAATTGAATATTTTGAACTCAAGACTTCTTTAATTGGGATGCCCACCTTTATATAGAGTTTTTGTACATTTCTCATGGAGGCAGTATTTCTTAAGCCCGTCGAAGTGCATGCGCACGGTATATAATTTGAACATTCCTGACCATCTCGACCCCGTATTCCCATGTCCGTTGAGTGTCCCAGCAACTGGGATAAGGTCGTGGCACTAAGCTGTTTTGGGAGATACCCACGAGAATGGTGCAGTTAGGTACTGGTTGGTACGGAACTAAGTGTACCGCCGGCTTATGTCCGGCTAACTCCTTAGCATACAGTGTAGTGCTTAGGATTTCGCTATATTGACCTGAAATGGAAGCGTCTCGGCCAGCAGACTACTGCATTTCCTCCTTTCTCTGACTCCCACCTGACCTTCATCGCCTCAACCCAATCAATACAATCGGTTAATATAGCATTGAAAGCTTTGTACCGCAAGGTTTATTTCGTGATGAGACTCACCTTCTTTGCTTGCTTCAAAAGTTCAAAACAATTTGCTTAATTCAGTTAGCCAGCCGTTCAAATGTATAAAAGTTTCCAATAAATTTCATTTGGAAGAGTTCCAAACCTACTATTTTCATAACCATGAATTGATAAATTGACCTTAAAATACCCAATGAAAGTAAAAAGATGCGATTACGCTAAGAAGTATAGAACAACACCCCTTCAGCCATTTGCTTTATTTCTTTGTTTGATCACCCGGGTGCTATAAATAAATCTTAGAAAACTTGCAATTTATTAATCATGGTCCGATGATTTTATGAAGAAAATTATTTATGGTACCATAAATACATCTATTCGCAGCAATTTCTCGTGGAACGCTCTTTTAACAGTTGTATTTTTGGTGAAAACACAAAAATCGCGTTTGGTCACCCGTGCTCATGAATTCGATGCAAATTGCCTAGAGTTGCGACGCTTTTGGACGAATGTCGCTGGTCAAAATTTGGAACCAGAATTTAGGGAACTCAAAGGGTAACCGCTTTCTTATTCCCTAGGGAAACACCTTTAAGGCGACGCTGACTCCTGCCCCGCCTCGATATCAGCCGCTGTTGCCCAATGCTCCGATCTGACGACCTCAACTATCAACATTACGACTTATGCCACCTTTCCATCTCTTATGGATCCTCTGAGTGTTACAGCAAGTATTGTTGCTGTCATACAGCTCACAGGATCGGTCATTTCTACCGTCTATAATTACAGGAAAGGTGTTAAGCATGCACCAGAAGATGCTGCGAAGATCATAAAAGATTTGACCGGATTGTCACAAATTCTTGAGAAACTCTTAGAGATGATCGAAAACGAACGGTCCACCAAAGGAACTCGTTTTGCGTCCTTGGAACGCCTCGTAAAACCTGATGGACCATTGGAATCATGCCAGAAGACACTCGAACGTTTAAACGCAAAGCTTCAGCCGGAGAATGGCTGGCGAGCGACCAAACAATCATTAACATGGCCTCTGAAGCAGGATTATATAAAGAAAACTCTTGGTGAGATTACTACAGCCAAAGACGCTCTCAGTCTCGCTATAACAGTAGATCATATGTGAGTTTTCTACTTTCGTGATCTGAAGTATTGCTCATATCTCTTGCCAGATTACTCTCAGTCGAAACCAAAAATCGCATTGATGCTTTGTCATCTTCTTTCGAGTTCTTCCGATTCGGTAAAAGCATAGAATATTTCGTTTGTAGTTATTGTTAACAGCAGAGTTGCTGACCAAACCGTCCAAGACGAGAAGCGAAAGGCAGCCCTTTCAGGTCTTTCTCCAACAGATGCCACGATCAATCACCTAAAAGCTTGCAGAAAGCGTCAGAAAGGTACTGGTGATTGGTTTACAAAATCAGAGCAAAACTCCAAATGGGTGGATACGGTTGATTCAGCTTATGGATCATTGGGATTCGTATGTCCTGCCTGTTACTCATTTGGCTGTGTCTATTGTATATCCACAGCTGACAAAGCACGGCTGGTTGTGGAAAGACCATACCATGGTAAGTATACACCCAAGGGAACCTACATTTTCTTAATCAAGGCAGCTCCATAGCGATTGAAGGCCTACTACACAACTATCAACTAAATAGACCATCAATTGCTGTTGCTTATTACTATTTTAACTTCCAGAGCAAAGCAGAACAGCAGTTTATTAACTTGCTACGATCCATAATTTTGCAGTTTTCTTGCCAGTGCCCCAATTTACCAGATTTAATCAACAGGTTGCGGGGTCCCTTTTGTGGGCGGTCCGGCTTCTCTGAAGAGTACTTGGTGGTCGTTGTTAAAGAGATTCTTAGCGGCTTTCGTGAGGCCTATATTGTGATCGATGCTTTCGACGAATGTGAGCAAAACGAAAAGATACTACGATGGATCCAAGAGCTTGTGGAAAGTAGATATGGTAAACTTCATCTACTAGTTTCAAGCCGCCAAGATTGCTGTTTCCACATCACTTTGAAATCACTCACAACTTCAATTATCGCTATTCACGAATACACTTTTGGGAACAATCTTCAATTATATATCCGAGAGCGACTGAGCACTGACTCTAGAATGATGAGATGGCCGTATAGTATACAGGAAACCATCGAGCAATCTCTGATAGCTAACGTTGGGGGCTTGTGCGTAGCATTTGAGTTCTAAGCCATATTCCTGACTTTTGGCAGCTTTCGATTGGTAGATTGTCAACTAGATATTCTGCGCAAATGCTTAAGATTCGACAATATCAAGGGCGTGCTTGATACACTGCCAAAGATATTGACTGAGATATATGATCGAATCATTTCCAGCATTGATGAAGCTTACGTCGAAGACGCGTCTGCGATTTTGAAGTGGCTTGTTTTCTCTGGTCGTCCAGTAAGGTTTTATTTTGGGTTGGTCCGCCAAGTTATTGAAGCTAATTTGTGAGAACCTAGTTGCGAACTAAGGAGATGAGTGGGGTTCTTGCTTTTGACCAAAGCGATCCACAAAATCCGACGTTCAGTCCCCGTCGTCGCCTTCCCTTTCTTGAAGATGTGCTTACCCTTTGCTCAAGCCTTGTCACTGTGTCTGGTGAGAACGCTACTGGCCAAGGCTGTTCGAATATCGAGTCACTGGAAGTTCGTTTGGCCCATAACTCTATGAAAGATTATCTTCTCTCCCACCGTATCAAGAGCGGGTCTTCTGTAGAGTTTGCCCTAGAAGCGCGACTCGCACATTCTATCATAGCTGAATGTTGCATTGTCTACCTTTTACAATTTAATTCTCGATTGGATATGGCATTGCTACAAGATTTCCCACTGGCACCATATGCGGCGCAATTCTGGACCGAGCACTACAGGCATTCAGAAGCTTCTGGTGAAGGTCTTTTAGACAGACTGGCCCTCCGGCTTCTGACAACAAGAAGAGCGTATCAAAACTGCTGCTCCTTGTATAACCCAGATAGACTTTGGCAAGGGATTGCATTAAAAGGGAGTATTAAGATACCAGTACTATACTATGCTTCTCTCACGGGCCTCCCCTGCACGATAACACCGCTGATAACCACTGGAGCCGATCCTAATGAGGACGTCTACGGTTGCCATCTTGGAGAAGCTTTGGGTGCAGCAGCTTATAAAGGCGACGAAGACATTGTACAAGCGCTGCTTAGGGCAGGTGCAAAGCCAGATGGGGGCTCTTGGGAAGGAAATTTTGGTTCTCCTATTGCCTCGGCTGCTGCACAAGGCCACACCGCGGTCGTAGCATTACTTTTGGGGGCGGGTGCTCGAGTGAACAAAATGGGTGGAGATAGTCAAGGCACGGCACTGTTCCAAGCCGTACGTAATGGGCAACTGCAGACTGTCAAGATGCTCTTAGATGCTGGCGCACACGCGGATGCATTCGCGGCTATGAGTGGCGCGAAATTTGCAATTCCAATAGCTGTCAGCCGGGATGATCGCGAGTTAGTCTGCCTTCTATTTCCCAGAGTCTCCGATAAGAGAGCTGCAAAAGTTTTTAGCGAGATAATTCACGCAGGGCATCGGGAACTTTTAAAGGCTCCGCTAGAGACACAGAGAGGCAGAGACATCGGATTATCTTATGCGGCTCGTCTTGGATGGACTGATCGCGACCAGTCTACGGTAGTTGAAAGCTCGCGGGAGGCGGTAAACGCTCATCCAACTGCAATGAATTTTCATAAAGATGCGGCAGCCGGCTCATTGGAGAATATGCAGATCCTTTATGAGAATAGGGCGGAGAAACCAGTCTCTAGGTATGAGCTTGGCAAGGCGATTGCCACAGCAGCAAGTCGTGGCTATGTTCTCATAGTGAAATATCTCATAGACCATGGAATAGACACTGAAAGCCAAATGTGTCAGAAAGCTTTGGTTCAAGCAGCAGAAAATGGTTATTTCTCGACAGTACAATTTCTGCTCACCGCGGGTGTCAGTCCTAATTCCCAATGGAAGAAAAGCCGGCTGCGAGAAGGGAGGTCATGTCTCTGGGCTGCAGTGGACCAGGAGCACGTCGAGATTGTTCGTCTACTTCTTGACTCCGGTGCTGATCCAAACACTCGATACAATAAGAAGTCCGCACTCAACACAAGTATCAAAAAAATAAATGAAGATTTATTTGACCTTTTGCTGGATAAAGGGGCTTCTACAGAGCCTATCCAGATTGAGGAGGTTCAATACGACACCCTCGAGCTCCCTATTCATTACGCTGCCTCGGTCGGCAATATACACATTCTCCGTAGATTGCTAGAATCAGGTCTTGAAGCTGACGACGCATTGATCAAGGATGGTTGGACAGCTTTGTTCCATGCTGCAAAAGCCGGTCATGAAGAGGTTCTGCGTGTTTTGATCAAAGACTATGGTGCAGATGTCAATCGACGTGCCAATAAGGGAACGGTCGCGATTCACACAGCAGCGTATCACGACCATAGTAACTGTATTGAAGTCTTCCTGGAAGCTGGCGTTGATATCAATGTGCAAAGCAATGCAGGGCAGACATCATTATATTGGGCTGCGCAGAAGGGCAGCATCGACGCCGTACGTGTCCTGCTCGAAAGAGGTGCCGACGTCTTCATCGAAGAGAAAGATAGGCGCATGAAAACTGCGGATATAGCAAAAGCCAAAGCCCTGGAGGTCTCGGAATCTCGAAAGTCAAAGTCCCGTTGGAAAGAGCCTCGTGAAGAAAATTATGAACCTATTCGAAAGATTTTGGTAGAAAAAATGGCACAGTCAAAGCATAGATCGGAGGATCAAAATCCATCTTTCCACCCGAAATGTCCTTCAGTCGTAGCAGAGGATAAAATGAATGACCACTTCTTGGTGGGTAAGGGTGGGTAGGAGTCTTAACCGCCAAGGTGCGAGAGTCGCTTCCCTGGAAACTTCAAGTATTAAGCGCGCCGGGTTATTACTATTACACCCTTAGCAACGCCGTGGAGCTGGTTCTTCTCAATCCGGAGGGTTCTTTATCTTCTCTCGAAGCGAATGTCATACTTATAATCACCCTCCATTGCACAGTGAAGGACTGCACTTACATTTTGGCGAATCCCAGGTGGTGAAATTTGGTTTTCATCTTCTTTAAGTGCGGAGCCAAATTAAAGTTGAGTAAGATGCGAAGTCAAATGTCTCTAGTTGATAGAATCTTTATGGGCGTAGGACTTGGATTAAAAGATAAGAAAAGAATGCATATGTAATTGTGGGTATGTCATTTAGCTAAAACACTAACCAATTCTGCTTACTAAAAAAGATAAAGATAAACTTAAAATAAGCCCTCTAAAGAGCGATTAAAACGGTAAGTAATCAGTGATGCCCTTTGAATTCTAGATGCTGGCAGGGCAATAATGGTGGACTGGGCACTAGAGCTTACAGGGATAAGACGCTATAACTTATTGGGCTTAAGTCATTGGGGGTTAGCGAGACCCCCACATTAAGCCTCAGCCTTTACTTTATTCATTTCGTCACACAGCTTTAACGTGGCTTACTCGCTAAATTCGGGGATTTTTAGCAGCAGCCTTCGTATGATTTTCGCTACAAGACAACAAGTTCAAAGTCATATTTTTGATAGTTTATACATCTAACGCTTTGTTTAACCCTAAAACCAAACCTATTCAAAAACCCAGACTTTAAACTCCAGTTACTACATTTAAAACTTGAACGCCTTTTCGTTCTTGAACCATATATCTAAGACTGTTGAAACTACTTAAGCCTTACCAAACTCATAGATCGTTATCATCTGTGGTAATACATGCGCAGAAGTCTTTAGCGAAAGCTGAACAATCCCTATGTCTTCAAGTCTTTCGAGCGAGGTTTTCAGCTACTGGGTCCCTCGTCTGTTTTCCCCGCTGCAGGCTTGATTTCTGATATTGGGCCAGGTTCTTGCCCAGGTTGATTTTTGTCGGGGAGCTTACAAACATAAACGGGACCTGTTTCACCTTTCTCGCCCTTCTCGCCCTTCTCACCTGGATCACCCTTGTCACCTTTGTCACCCTTCGGGCCTGGTATTTGTAGGGCAGTACCCGCTTCGGCATCCGGCGCTGGCTTGACATGTACCGCATGTGCAAGTAATACAGTATGAGTGTACAACGCAATCACGCCTGCAGTAATGAAAAGGTAAGATGGAGTATGCGATTTCGCTGTATCCCCGGAAGGGTGTAAGATTGCATCTAAACTGGCACCTCCGTCAGCAAGCCAAAGTCCTGTTGCGCAAAAGCTTATGCTAAATTTGGTGTGTTAGCCGTATGATACAAGAGGAGGGGTGCAGATTGAGAGTTTACATACGTCGTAGCGGTCTCTGGTGTCATATGACGCAGAAAATCACCAACTCTGTTGTTGAACAATATTTTTGCACCCTCGCCTGGGCTGTTCAGTATTCTTTTCAAAACCGGAGGAGACCAAGGTGCCCGGGTATTTAGTACGGCCAGGTCATTCGAGCGGGATCGGAGGGCAATATCGGTCCTTTTGATGAGGTCTTGTGAGGAGTGCGATACTGGAATTGCAGAAACTATCTCGATGGAAGCTATTAGAGCTGCTAGTAGGAAGTGATAGTGCATGGCGTCTGAAATTTGGAGTCTGTAATAGGGTAAGGGGGGATACTAGATAAAAAGAAGGAAAAGTTTCGAACAGTGCTTGATCTTTGTGATTAAGAGAGCAAGACAAAAGTACCTTTATATGTTTGCTTGGGGTTCCTGGCCGGGAGCTCTTGCGAGGCTGATCAACCGGAAGGATGCTCAAACACATTTGGTAGAGCATTGAAGCAGCATATACTTTGTAGATTATACCCATTTAGGTGTCTTGGAAATGGATGAACGAGGCTCAATGACCTGCAGAGTGTTCCCGAAATAGGGGAGGCTTCTGGTTGGAATGCTCGTGCTCGCTAATCTGCTGTGTTTACAGGGATTGGCGCCTCCGCCCTCCCCTTATCTATGAAGATATGATGATTGGTCGAAAAAATAACCATGCAATCTTTGTCCCCACTCTCTACGGCGGCTTGGACTCCTTTCATTTGCTGAGGTTCTTTTTTGTAACCGAATTCATATTATTAGACGTGAAAAGCCCTAGCAGGGTATTTCTCTAGGATCAACACTAGTTGTTGCCAGGAGTCAGGATCTGTGAGTAAGATTCAGGATTCAGGATTCGTGGCGCAAAAGGCACACGCACAATTACTTGAAGGGTTTCGACAGGTTTGAAGCGGTTTAATGTCGTGTTCTTTATACAATGCTATTTCTGTTCGAGCTGTGGAAGGCGATTCAGAGGTACAGCATTGATAAACGCTTGGTTGTAGAGACCTTCTGGATCACGGAATTTAAACGAAAATGATGCAAGATCCCCCCCTGCGATGCGAGAGATGCGCGTTTCATTCTAGCGCAGAACCGGAATTTCTAGAAAATCACTTCTAAAATGCTGAGGTGTCTAAAACTTTAATAGGGTAGTTGTCTGAAAGGTGGAGCAGGGCCTCTAGATTCACACTTAGCAAATTTATAGCTACATCGCCTCTTCTATGCCACTCATTGAATCGCTTCCACAATATCGTTATCAAAAGTGAGTATAAAGGTTCCTAGGCAATTTTCTGCATACGCTCCTGAAATATCTTCCGCAGCATGACTATTAGAAAGACCAAGGTGTCCAAAATCCTATGACTACTCGAGGGGAGAGGTAGACTCAAGTAAAGTGAGCTTGGGGCCTGGGCTAGTGCACCTAGATCATAATCTACAATCATCCACCAGGCCCTTTGGATTGCTTGTGTAAAACATGAGCACATGCTGGACGCTCTGAGTCTTGTAGATTGACGAATACGTAATAATTATTCAAGTAGAATCCGGACCAGGATACCGACCTCGACCCCCACTCAATTAGAGGCTGAAGCTAGCCCAGTTTTAGCAAGCGTTCTATTAATCGTGTCACGGTCCTCCTCTACAATGCAGTCGACCCTTGCGTATCAATAAATGAGAGTTGGACAGAGAGGAACTCATAAGTAAAGAAGCGGTAGACACGAGTGCTCGTTTAAGAATCGAAACACAAAGTAAAAACAAAGTAGACGTGATGATCTCAACAGGACACCAAAAAGATGCCTAATTACTCTAATCCTATCGTATATAGCCAGAACCACGCCCCGAGAACCTCACATAGTGAATAAATATTTAAATCATCCTCATGGTTTATTCCCCGGACTCTTGCTAAGGGGCACAATTGGGTATCTTGTCTACCTGTAACTCGCTAGCATAACATGTAGGATGTACGTGGCGGTGTTTGCTTAGATCCCAGCTTGTCCTTACTCTTGAGAAGTACCTTCCGCCTCTGTAGCTTCGTTTTACGTAACAATGGATCGAAGGATCTGATCGTAGCAGCCCTCAACCGCTGGAGTCGATTTGTAGCTGAGGTGCCATCCGAACCCCTGTTGGGACGAAGTTCGAGGGCAAGCTTGTAACATTGTGGGCGAACTGTCTTAGCATGAGGTTTTGATCGTGGGTCTAGGCCTAGCAAAATGTAGTGGAAATGGCTGGCCATCTTGTCGCTATCAGGGTGATGTTATTGAATTTAGCTTAAAGGGGTAGCGAGAATCGGACCCCGCGAATTCGATTCTATGGTTCAGGTGACTTCTTGTTCGCACTGATACTAGCAATTGTTATGCATTTTTAAGTTATCTGATCTTACATAGGAGAGAGAGTAACGGTAAAAATTTAGAAATTCATGGAATGGCCTCACCGGCCTGTCTCGTTCTTGCTTCACCAGGTCATTTTCTTTTTGTAAAAAGTTCCCACATCACAATAAATCTGAACTTCCAAAGCCATCGGGAGGACTTTGACATTCCGGCGATTTCTTACGCTTAGCATGCTTTTCTGTATTAGTAGAGGCATCGACACGATCCACGATATCGTGCTCCATATGGATACGGATCCCCCAACAGTGTAGCATCATCACTCTTTCTACACTATCGATAGTTGAAGATGTTGGTGGCTATGATGATAACTTTATTTACGGCTTACTTCGTGAAGCTATCACTTGTGACAGGAAAGTGTTAAATTGGGCCGCAGAAGAGGTTGCAGAGGCTCTGCAAATATCGGTGGCCAGAATTATATGGCGGGGGTCAGATGTACGAAGCACCCTGTCTGTGTGTTCCGCAACTTTTGTTGACGATGCTTTTGTAGAATTCTAGCTGGCTCAGGAATTAATAAAGGGAATCAAGAACTGCAAGCAGTCCATTACAGACACCATGTACCATGATAGTGTGAAGTCTAAAACATCGGAATTGCTAGATGCGCTACGAGCGCCGAAGGAAGGTGTGATGGACTGATTAATTTTCTGTCTTTGTAAAAACTCTAATAAGTGCTGAACATGGAAAGCGGAGGACTACTGGGGGAGCACGTGATATGGACCGCGATATGAAGGGTACCTTATATACAGGGTGCGCTGCGAGCACAGAAACTAGCCTTCAACTTTCTTACATCTTCTAATAGGTATTTAGATCCTATAGACTATAATATAGGTAGGTATTTAAATACTAATAGAAAGGGGGGTCTTCAGCCGTCACCCGCTGCCTAGCCAAAGGTCCCCTAGGAATGGCAAAATCTATTCAAAGTAGAAAGCAATATATCATATAATACTCTAGCCAATCAGCATCAAACTCGACCAGTATTGGCTTTTCTTTTTGCATAATCCTTCAATCTAAGCTGGCTTAGAGTTGAAGGCGTATTCATAATCTAGAGTATCCTTAGATAGACATACACAATAATGCTCCCTTTAATAGACACGACTCACAAACCTAACCTTTCTTCTACTACCAAGGCTTTGTCGCCATGTGATAATAGTCCACTTCGCAAAATTAAGATCCTTGTCAAATCGCTCTGCGTTTATTGAAATATATACCCGTAGTGACCTGAAGATTGTTTTATCAGAATATGTGAAGCTTGGGCTATTACAGACATGTGAAGCGGTCATGTGGCTCATAATAATTGACTGAAATGCGTCTACCATGATCTGGGAAGTCCATATAGTACATATCTTCTATAAGAGAAAAGGTATCAGCCAGGAAAAAGTGTTTCGAGGTGCTCAGGATGTCAAGGTCACGTGACATTTTACTAGCGGAGCATATATGAATCCCGCTATTGCCTAAGCACCAGAATTATTCAACTGCTCAGTTGCGTGCTCGGAGACGCAAAGCTGTTATAGAAACCGTATGAATCCAAAATCAATTTGATAGAACTAAAGAAAAAGATCTCGTAAGCCGTTGTCGGGACTTCAGGTTGCAGACATCTCGGACGTTGGCTGATATATTCCAGCTGCCAAGGACGTCAGACTCGCAAGGCGAGAGGCCTCCGTCGATATCAGCGATGGAAGATGGATTTGCGACTCCTGTGGCAGACCAAATACTCCAGGACGAACCCGTGCTCGACTTGTAGCATAGCTCATATGGACTGAACATTTCGTGGAGATGTTAGTAGAAAGCGGCCAAATTAGTCACGATTTTGTTGTCGCTCTGGAAATTCGGGCCGCACAGCATGAGTAACTTCTGTGAAAGTTAAGAGTAGCATCAGAAGAGGAACAAGACTATATTTGAATAGTGTTGGCTCTGAAGACCATCTTCCTCTGCTTGATTTGAGTAGAGAAGCCAGCATTGAGACTAATGGCTCCTCTCGTATGTTGGCTATGTCTTTATAATCAAGTAATCAAGGTCAAAATACCCATAGACTATTTGACAGTGTGGATTTAGTAAGTCATAGGAGCTTTATTATTCTATGGTCTTACAAGAACGTACCAAATAGTTATTTACTACCTGATCAATCAGATGGCGTAAGTGGTGGTGTGAAGGCTACTCCTTACTAAAGGCCGAGTTGAGTAAGTAGAAGGCCTTTGCCGGTCGGAGCAAGTATCATAAGGAGAGAATTCAAGTTATTCTTCTATGACCAAATCCCATAGTTCTTAATCCACACGGAAGCATTTCTCAAAGATCATATCCAAGACCTGCATGCTGAAGATGAGAAATCCTAGTCTTCTTTCGTCATACCTACTTAAATGCTCATCACCCCCTATATCGTCTAATATTCCACCAACCCTGTGATGCAGGGACAGGGTTTGATGGTCGCCGACTTTCTCGAGCTCCTCCACGAGAGCGTTCTTCTGTGTGATACCGTGACGATTGGGAATGCGCATGAGCATCTTTTTCCACTCCAGAATCCAGCATCTTTCTGTCTCCCTGATCATTACGCTCTGCCTTGTGACTTATCCGATCCATAACCCCAAGTGGAGGCCATTCTTCATCTACAATCATTGCAGATTCGAGCTCATCCGGGCGAGAAGAGGTAGCTGCAGCGACTGGTGGTGCTCGAGAAATATTCGTTGTTCTATTCTCGATATTATCTGGGCGGCTAGAGCGAGGGGCAGTAGACACTTGTGCCCTTGTTTGTTCATCTATCATGGCTCTGGAATCCGAGTGGTGTATGCTGTGTTGAGATATCCTCGGGACGAAATCGACGATCAACACAGATTGGCTGACCGTCGTTCTTGGTTGAGAGCCTGCCGGTGTCATTCTCTGGCAGTACAATCCCGGAAATATGTCAAGTACATATACAAGACTTCGCCGTTGCTCCTCTACTACCAAATCGGTTGCTGGCTTTAATTGCTTTCCGCGGGCAGATAGATTGATGCACCGATAATCTTCAATCATGGCAAGAAAATTCGGTGTTTCGGCCATAAGCTCCCCTGGTTGGCAGTCACACCATTCAGAATATTTGAACTCCCAAATACTTGACGCGGATTGAACCTATCTCGATCAGAAATTGCGCTCACTAATGGGGATAGCCGAGGATTCAGCTGAGACATACTTTCCGAGCAAGTGCTATGGCGGGTGCAATCATTCCTTTGCAAATGGAGCTCATTGCGTCCTGTTCATTGCGGTGATTTGAAAGTGTGTTCTGAAGACAACCATATAAGTTCGTAGTGAGCCGATCTTCAATTTCTCGATATCGAGAGGCAAATCTTGGGTGACTATCGATTGCGGTTGCTGTATCACTTTTCCAAGTGCGGATTGTGGGCAGATCTGGGGGCCAGTAGAGCGTTAGCATCATCGCCAATACATCAGGGATGAGGAAGGTTGCCTTTGGGGGGGTCCATTGTTGCCATACTCTCACAGATGGTATTTAAGAACCCTTCTTCTCCCTCTTTGAGTAGGATTGACAAAGGACGAGTCAGAATTGCGTCAAACAGGTAGCGCATGATAATTGCGGCAAGTATATGCTCCTTCAGTTTCATCAAATCATGGGCTTTCTGTTGAAACCTCTTCAAAATGGTTTCCACCCCAGGACTTTCTTCCGTAAAAGGATTTAACAAGATTTCAAATCCATGATTATCATCTTCCAGAAAGCCCTCACAGTTCGTTTCAATCCAGTTCTTGACCCACTCTGACAATGTATTCAAATCTTTTTGTATTTCATTTTCTGTATGCTCTTGTCTTTGTGGCCGCAGTCGAAAGATAGTAGCCGTGGCTTCTTCGAGACGTTCTCGGAGCTCAGCTCCATGGGCTTTTGAGTCTGCAAGCAACTTCTGGAAATTAGAATAAGCGGTCTTGTGATCTGCCAATTGCTTTCGAAGCTGTTTATTCTCCGATTCTATTCTTGCGTAATGTTCATTCAAGGCAGGGGAGTGACTGGACTGCGGATCTTTCGACTGAGGTCCTTTCAAGGGGAAACTTTGGCTTCGCTTGACTATTCTATGTCAGTGATGGTTGGTTCAACTTAAATCAACGGGGTAGGCGTGCCTTTTTGATCATCTTGAAGCTCGAATTCTTTGCTTGGACATTTTTGAGGTGCTTGTGGTGCAAGTGAAGCTGATGGGCCAAGGCCCTCTGCCTGTGGCTGGGTAGCTGGACCGGCCAGTTTGCCTCTCTCACTCCCCATTCTTGCTTGCGGCCGTATGCTAGCAGGGTGAAAGGTATCTGTTAACTCAACACCCCCCGGAGCTTGGTCGAGGGGTTCCTCTTCATGGATATCGAGATGTGATTGCGAGGGAATCTTCCCCTCCAGCTTTTTATCCCAATTGTCAGCTATGGCAATGATAAAGAGATAAGATTTTGGAGGAAGATTATCAATCTCACATTGGTTCTCGATGAACTCTCTTTTCGCTCCATCTCAACGATTGGGTTTGCTGTTTTCCCTCTGACTTCCTGATCGATTTGTTCCCGGAATGAAGTCAAGATAAGGCTGCTCGACTTAGGAGAGAGGCTTTTCTTCTCTACCAAACTCAATGAATCAGTAGAATTGGGCGGAAATGTACTAGAGTGAGCCTACAGTAATTCCTCCAGATGCAAGAGAATGTTGGGTTTCAGGGCATGTCACCGAACCGCGAATTAATGTTCAATGAATTTCCAGTCCGAAACATGCCAGCATCTGGTGATGAGGCCAGTTTGCGTCTGAGCTCATCCTACAGCACCCAGTTCCCATGCTCAACGAATCACAGATGTCAAGAAACCAACAGTTGGGTTTGTTGGACGTGTGATACATGATGCAGAGTCAAGCCCCTGTTAGAGAAATCGCGGGGAAGTTCGTACTGCCTATTCCGTTTGTCGCGACAGGGGGCAATGAGATTCCTCGCTGTAATTGGCCATGCTTCAGGCAGCTCTTACTGTACAAGCACCTGTCCCCCAAATCAGCGATCCCAGGCGCTTGTTCCTACACAGTCTTGTCTGGAGCTGGCCTAGTCTGGAGATGCTGCTTTATCGTCGTCTTTCCGTTTGTGACGGGAAGGCTGTGCTATGCAGGAGGCAGGTTCACACAAACAGAACCAACTGAATCCTAGGCCTGGTCAATTCCATGTCAAATATGAAACTGACATATTGCTGTGGCCGTGATCTGGAATAACCGGATGTTTAAGCTCAATAAATCATGTTCTTCTCTAGTTATTATCCTCCCCAAATTAATTTCTCACGAGTTGGTTTCGCGCTCTCCTTCGCAGACTTCCATACCTAGTACCCAAAATGTCGTTCTTTGGCCAATTCAAGACGCTTTCTTTGCATGAACGAAAAATTGCAGTTGCAATTGACTTCGGCACAACATTTTCCGGGGTAGCATGGGCCAAAGTTCTGGATGTGAGATACCATAATCCCCCTCTCCTGAAAATCGATTGCTTATTATTTTTAGGGACATCCGAACTTGATCGATCAGTGGCCTGCAGCGGGCTCTCATCTCACATCGAAAAGTAGCGAGAAAGCTCCCACAGAGATTGTCTATGATGAAGATGAGCCCACAGGGCTCAAATGGGGGTTTCAAATACCAAGAGACGTCGACCGTCACCAATGGTTTAAGCTGTAAGTTTTCTTGCGTCAATATTCGGTACCATAGCCATGAGATGCCTTATGTTAATTCCTTAACAGAGATTTGGACTCAAAATACAACCCGACCACGGCACTCTCGAAACGCTACCCACCTCCGAACAGCCTTCCATCAGGCGCTCAGCACAAGGCGCAACAGCTCACCGCCGACTATCTTGGAGCACTGAAGAGGCACTTGGTAGACATCCTACAGATTCAACTCGGTGAACTCCAAGCGAAAGAAACGCCACTTCAGTTTATATTGACAGTACCGGCTGTTTGGAGTGATGCGGCAAAAGAGAGAACACTGCAGGCGGCGGAGACGGCCGGGCTAGGCCAGAGTGCACCCATCCTAATGATTTCTGAGCCAGTAGGTGACTGCTATTGAGACATGGTTGCTATCATCCTAACCCGTTATAGGAGGCGGCAGCAACATACGCTCTCTCCCGCAAAGAGCTTGGGGGTCTATCGACCGGAGACACATTCGTTGTTTGCGATGCTGGAGGAGGAACCGTTGATTTGATCTCATATACCATCGAACAGCTTGACCCTACCCTGCAAGTAAAGGAGGCAGCTCCCGGCAGCGGAGCACTATGTGGGAGTACATACCTGAATCGAAGATTTCAAGAATTTCTTGTGTCCAAGCTAGGGCAAGAAGAAGGATTTGATGATGAGACTGTCGGTGACGCTATGAAGAAGTTTGACGAAGAGGTTTGTTGTACTACCAACTCTAGGGAGCTGGCACTAACTGTCGCGCCACTAGATCAAGAGAGAATACTCCCCCAATGTCCCAAATCCAAACTACTGGGTCTCCGTTCCAGGGCTTGCTACTAATCCTCGCCTTGGAGTCCGGAGAAACAAACTGACACTTCCACCGGACGACGTTCGAGAAATACTCAAGCCTGTCATAGATGAAGTGGTGCGACTGGTTCGAGAGCAAATTCAGAGCACTAAAAGAGAGGTCAAAGCGGTCCTGTTAGTTGGAGGATTTGGCGGCAGTCGATATTTATTCGAGCGACTTAAAGAGACCGTCACAAAAACGACCGCCATCCTTCAGCCTGGATATGGCTGGAGTGCTGTTGTTCGAGGCGCCCTTCTTAGAGGGCTCTCCGATTGTTCCCCTCAACATGCAACGGTCCGTTTAACTTCGCGAGTTGCACGAAAGCACATTGGAATTATTTGTTCCGTCGAGTTCGACGCAGCAAAGCACTTGATATCTCGCCGGTATGCATCAATCTACAGAATATCGAATGAACACAAAGCTAACCCGGCTTAGATACTTCCAGGAATTTAGCGGCCAGTGGAGCACGTCAGCTATGTCGTGGTTTATCACCAAGGTATGACTGCTCGGATAGGAAGTTGTGCTAACCTGTTCTGACTTTACAATTCAAGGGCAATACTATCAGAGAGGATACTCCATTCAAATTTCGTTACAAGAGGAGTAACTTGGTGTCGGAAGGAAAACCCAGCGAGTACAAGCACATAATCTATTGCGATCGTACAGATCGCCCAGCTGTGGTTTATTCCGATCAAAAGGTTGTGGAGTTAGTCCGACTCTATACAAAATTGGATGATCTGCCTTCGGATGCACTAGAACTAGAGCTAGGAAAGGATAATCAACTTTACTATACCTTTAGTTTTATTATAGAGGTAACATATCAGTCAGCATCCACTAAGTATGAGCTGCTGCACAAGGGTGAGTAGTAAATCCTTTCCACACGGAGAGCTCGAAATCTAGACCGAATGCTAATTATCGGGCGGAAGGCAAGCGATATAGTGCAGTGACCGCGGAATATGTATGAAATCCTAAGGAGAGGAGTGATACATGACGAATCCCAGCGGAGAAATGTACCTAGATGGGGACAATTGCGCAATATCTTCACATTCGTGGAAATTCAATTTCCGTTTGATCTCGTCGAGAGGCAGATAACTAAGAAATGAATACTACTTCATCGCAATTTAAGTAATACAGGTGTCTTATACCTATTAAGAAAGTGATGTAGCAATAGAATTAATTCATACTTTTCATTTGTACCTTATAGCACTATAACTTACGATTTTAATACTACAAGTATAAAATGATTTAGAATCTGTTTATTTGTAATTTTTCTGAGCTTTAATTGTAATTAAAGCAATTCGTAATTACATATTAAATTACTAATTAAAGCAATTATAATTAGAGTTTAGAAAAATGTATTTATTTGTAATTTGACTAGATTT
>Ga0182030_10003698_pt1 | contig 32685 bp, 28 predicted proteins | sample 812S3MmetaG_FD_121299 | JGI IMG/M metagenome (GOLD analysis project Ga0182030, IMG submission 121299) | Permafrost microbial communities from Stordalen Mire, Sweden - 812S3M metaG (Illumina Assembly) | ecosystem: Environmental > Terrestrial > Soil > Wetlands > Permafrost | place: Sweden... | reverse complement strand
AATGGGAGCAGCTGAGCAATTCAAGATTCATCTCGGATATGCTATTAAGGGATTTAATGTAGAATATAAATTAGCAGAGTGTTATATCAAGGTAAAGTGAATCTCTGAGAAGTATCCTAAGTTGACCGCTTCATTTGTTACAGATCGAATTCCCTGGAAAGGCTAGAGATGAATCTATATCCGATTTCTCAAAACACTGCTTGCGCCAATTCTTTTCAGATCAATCTTGCAACTAGCCTCAAATTAAGGTATAAAAGCAAGTGAGAGGGTAAGCCTCAAAATGCTAGGAAAACAGTCTCTGAGCGTGCTACATAATGGGTCGACAACCAACTCTTCTACTCTGTATGCCCTCCTAACATCATCACATATCCAACGCGAACCTTGAAATCCTTTCACCTTGTTGCAAGTGTTTCCTGTTGAGAGAAGAAGTATTGTAAAAGAAAACCACGCTGTCGCTGACCTGACTATTGTCATTAACACCTAACTGTGGTCAGGTTTTAGGCTTTCTTCCATAACCAGACTTTCTCAAAGGACTGCAGTGGAAAGAAGATTATGAAATTGGTCTCAAGTAAGTGAGCAAAAACCTCATTATTCCAGAAGGCGTGCTCTAGATCATTACTTGCTCTAGATCATTACTTGCTCCAGATCTGTACCATCTTGAGCAGCAGGGTGTGTTGAACAATTAGAAGATTAGGATGAGGTTCATTTATAGACCAATATGTACGAGAAACGAAGTAAGGCAAATAGAATATCGAGAAGTCCCTATCTATTACTGGGTACCTACCTAATCCAAACCCATCTATCAAAAATCATAGCTCAAATACCTATTCACCCCAGCGAATCCCCTAAAAATTTACTTGTCTCCTTAGGTAAACGAACAATATAAAACACCTCTTCAAATGAGAAGAAAAAAAATTAATATTGATACCAATAGCGCGCCCACCAGCAGCTCAGGGACTGTACAACATAGCACAAAAAGATTATAGATGAAGTATTCTAATGATATTTTCAAAGTCATTCTTGCATTGAACTTATGTTATTGAGGAGTTATTCAAGGTGATGCTGCTGTTATTAGACCTTGTGCTGTCATCGAATCGACTGTTGTCAGTGTCTAGGGTTTGTTGTATCAGCATTTAGTATCAACGGAGAGGGAGGTATTGGGAAATAAAAATTGCAGAAAATGGAAAGTTGTGGTCTTTGAAAGAAGATATCAGGTACTCGACGCGTACCTGCTACAACGGCTCAAATCCTTTCAAATAAAGTTTCAACTTGAATGTGTTGTCTTGAGAGGTCCAAGATCGAGATACGGCTTCTTTTATAGAGACCTAAGCTCTCACGAGAGCGGTGGATTTAGTTAGATCACAGTGAATACGAAATAAGAGCGGGTTTAGTTCGATTTCCCCCTTAATTTGCCTTTAATTTGTAGAATCTAATTTTGAGAACTAAAATTTATTAAAATAGAATCCGATTTAAGACTTTTTAAATAGATTCAATTTGTTAAATCAATACTAGTAGTCTAACTAGTAAGAAAAAGATACTAATAGCAAATTAAGTATACAAACGTTTTTTGTATATATTTTAAGACTTAAATTAAAGTAGATTTGATTTGATTAATTTTAAAAAACTTAAATCTAAAATATATCTAATTTACTAAATTAGGTATTTAGTTAAATATCAAAATTAGACTAATTTAGATATTTACTAAATCAGTATTTATTTCTAGTAATTTTGCTTTTGATTTAGCTAATAAAATTACGCAAATCGGACTCAAACCAGAGGAAAAAATCGAACTGAACCCGCTCTAAGTAATACACTCAGGCTTAGCTTCATCGACAGAGAGAACAACGTTAGAAATACTTCATCTGCTGCAGAAGTGTAATCCAAATTCGTCTATTCGTCCGAAGCCATCCCTCAAGTGTACTCGTTGTGTATGTACATTTCTATCACCGCTTTATACAATTCCATCCGAAGCCCAACCAAAACGCCATCTAATCTATCCATCCCATCTAAACCAACTGGTTCATGACCATAACGCCTACCACACCACCGAGAAACTGTTTCGGCGCAGCTGTGGCCATAGCAATTGATTTCTTCTTCGTAGACGAAGGCGCAGGCGCCGTCGTCGTCGGCACCGGCGCCTGACTGCTCGTCGGAACAACCATTAAATGCACCTGATCACTATGCAAGGGTGGCACCGTCCTGGCTACCAACAACCCTTGAATAGTTTCCATCGCACTCATTTGTTGCCCCACACCAAAACGCCCATCATATGGAGGATCATAATACCAATGCTGCCCACAAGTCACGGTATCAGAGCCGCCTGAACAAGCAGCTGCAGCGGCGAGCGCGGAACCGGTGAGGAGAGTGGTGACGGCGGATTTGGTGAATGGCGCCATAAGGGTGGAAGCCCACATGAAGCGGGAGAGATAGCCTTTGAATGAGTATTGGTCGTTGTCACAAGTGTTTACTGTCTCGCAGGGTGGCTCGTACATCACGTCTGTTGCGTTGCCATAGGGATCGAAGAAATATGCAGATGCGTTGAGGAACCCTTGGGTACGTTGCTGCCAGATTGCAGAGCCATTGGTGTAATTGTATAGAACTGCTGCACCGTACATGTAGATTCCTGCGTTGTATGTCCAGACCAGTTTATTCACGTCGCTGCAGTTCTTCAGATCATCTGTGCCGTCGTAGACATAATAATTCTCGTCAACAAGCCCGATTGTGACTGCCCAGTCGTATGATTTCTGCGCCCAATCGAGGTATGTTTGGTTTCCCGTGAAACGCGCGAGTCGAGCGGAAAGTTGGAAGAAAGCACCATTCGACACAGCGTTCTTGTAATCGTACCCCGCGTTGAATGTAAAAATCTGCCACTTCAACCCTCCACCGCACGACGTGAGATCCCACCGCCTAACTTGTGTATTCCATAGATTCTCCGTGAGCTCCAACCATGAATATTGCCCCACGGTCGGTTGTGGATAATCCTTCTCCGCTGCAGACATTGTTGCGAATCCCCAGAATGCTTGATCATCATTTCCTTCGTCTTTCTGGTGTAACGGAACCATATAATCAGAGAGAGGTCCTACTTGTGACAGCAAAGCTTGGGTTGTAATATTGTTATATGTTGAGTCTCCGGTGTAATGGTAATAATCAAGAAGAGCCCCCCACATTGCGCCCGCTTCCCACCAGTAATAGGGTGCTGGCAGCACTCCTACTGTTTGTGCTGTATCTGTAATGTTCCCGGTATAATATTTCATCATCCCGTATGCGACAATGCTCGAGGCATTCTTAATTGAAGCTATAAACACATCAGAACCCTCTGCGCAATTGAGGGAAGTACTTACCGTCGTCCGTAACATTGAGGTCTAGCGCATGCGAAAACGAGGCCAGCGCCGCCAATGCAGCGAAGGCCGTCCAAAAAATGCTCATTTTGTATGCCTATCGTCGTGGTATCATGATCGTGAAATGGTGCAGACGTTGGGGGATTGGGGAAGTGGAGGTCCGTCTAATCTTTTCTACATGTTTATCCAAGTTCCTGCGTCATGCTACAAGCTAATAACCAGGATTTGCGCCGCTTGTTTCCAATCAGGCCCTGCTTGAGGGTAGAGGCGAGGGTATGCGATACGAGCAGAGGTCGTAACGCGGATGTGGCGTCCTTGTCAACGGTCTGGGCGTGCTGACCATGAAACAAATCGTCTGTACCTGACGATCTTTGTACTTTCGCAGGAGATATTGGACGATTCGACAATCCGCCTCATGCGCCTAGAAATTAAGATCTGCTCCCAATTTATCGTTGGGAACGGTATTGAAATGATAATTTTAGAGCTGTAGATGTTTGATTTTACCCCTCCATAATGACCGGCCAAGGAAATAGTGGCTCACTAAGCTTACGGGGATTTCGCACCACTAAATCAAGCGCAATTTTAGTTCGTATATCGCAGCCCATCGCTACCTATGCTTCCATCACTAAGGTAGAGGTTCAATCATGTTGGAGGGCCAGTCAAAGTTATTGGCATATATTCACATGATTAAACGGTCTTATTATCAAATGAAAGACCCCTTTTCTCATTACATGTAACTTAAATGTAATTACAGTCTTTCTCTCATAATGAAATGTAATTTACATAACAAACCCTATCTTAACCATTACGACGTTATTAAATCCATCCTATTGCTTGCATCCAGACTTCCACTCCGCAAAGTCCCAACATCCCATCAGAAAATCAGTAACCCAAAGCTCCCCAATGACTACTCACCCTCCTCAATCCACCCCGCCTTGGACTCCCTACCTCCGCACCACCACAAACCAATTCCCCTTTGTCACTCAACAACCCCTTCTCCACAAACCCCCAATCCGACGGTCCTTTGAAAGCCTCTTTCTCTGGCTTCTCCTTCACGTTCCACGTCTCTACCCCTTTCTCCCCCTTGAACTCAGTGCTGTTCTTATAAACCGGCATAGCCAACAACTGATCCACCAGCTCTTTATACGTCTCCGCACTCTTATCCCATCCCCCAAGCCGTTGATATGTTCGTTTCAGCTCCTTAAGATGTTTAATCGCTGTTTCGGGAGGCATCGTATCCAACGTCCTATCATCCCCATCATCACCCTCAACCACCAACCTTAAAATGTCCTCATGCACACCCATCGCCTCCCTATGATGTCCAGCCGCCGTATAAACCCTACTCGACAATCCATACATGTCCAACGTCTTCGGATCCAGGGATCCCCATACCCGACGAAGATTATAACACACTGTTTCAGCGAGAGAAATTGCCTGTGAAGGGTGAGAAGATAGGAAACGAGCAGCGATGAGACGCGCAGACAACGAGATGATGATGTCAGGGGACCAAGTCTTCTGCACCTCACGCGAAGACCACAGGGTATTAAGCAGCCATTCCAAATCAGCGTAATTTTCCTGCTCGCCCAGTAACGCCACAAGATCATTAATCTCGCCCAGCTTCAATCGCACAAAATTGATTTTTGTCTCTTTGCACACTTTAAATACGGTGCCGATGATTTGGCGGGAAAGTGCTAGCATCTTGGTACGTAGTTCTGGCTCGATGGGTTTTGAGAAGGGGGTTGAGAGGCCGCGGAGAGCCATATAGCCGGAGAGTTTGAAACCGTAGCCGATGTTTTGGAGTTGATGGAAGGCGTTTTGATGGGTGATGAATTGGAAGGCGCAGAGTGCGAGGTCATAGGATTCTTGGAATCGTGATGCGGAGAGTAACTCGTGGACTTTGAGACAGGTGGATGTCCAGGCTGCGTTGTCGATGTGTTGATGGCGAGTGTCGCTGCCAAGTTGGCGCAGAAGGGAGATGAAGAAGGTTTTGGTAGTCTCCTGATGAGTCTTGATGATGCTGCCCCATTTCTTGTGGAAAATCTTAAAGAGGGTTTCTTGAACAGTAGTTGCTTGCTCCTTCCGGGAAGAGACAACGAGGAACTCGTAGAAACGTGCACCAGTCACCAAGATGACTTCAATATTCGTCTCAGATTTGAGAGTGCGAGTGTACGATTCGTAAAGAATCGTCTCGGTGAGTAGGTCGGCCATGACTTTCGAATAACTCACAAATGTCGAGCTCTGAATGATCCCTTCAAAAGTGACGAGGAAGACATATGAACCTTTTCCAACGGACTGATCGATTTTGAAGCCAGATTTTTCGCTGGTCGTGTAGATCTTGGAAATAATTTGCTGATGCAGTTCCTGCAACACCTTTCGACCGTCGTCGAGCAAGCCACAAGTGACGTACATATTTCCAATAGATCTTGCAGCATCGTACAGTGTTCTCGAATGCTTCTCTTTAGAAATGATCAGAACTATAGTCTCCCTTAGGATCCCGACAACCTTAGAGTGAGACTCCTTGGTCTTTAGTTTCCAGTAGAGGAGAACGAGTTCCCGAAGCACACTTAGGGTTTCTGTGTGAGAGCAGCCAAGAGAAACCTTCAGGAATTCGAAACGTTCAAGAATAACAGTAATGGCTCGCTCGATCGTGGTTGAGGATGCTGTGCCATGTGTGCACACATGGATATAAGCCTTCGTCAAACGTTCCTTGACTGTGGATATCGTAGTCGTGGACACTACAGTTGTCGTTGTCGTCGTAGTTGTTGTGCTCACGGTTTTGATTACCTACCATAACGTTAGTGGAGAATTTAGCCAAGATGAGACATTTTACTTACCTCCTCGTAGTGACTGATGGCTTCATGTACATGCTTCTCACTCCGCATACATATTTGAGCAAGCTCGATCAAAGATCTGATCGAAATGGCAACAGAAACACCGAAAACTTTCACACAGGTCTCGCGGAACTGAATAGTGATAGTCCGCAATATCTCGTACCCTGCATGACTGTGATGTTCAAGAACGTAGATGTATCTCATGTACAAGAGTTCAATGAAGTCCGCTTCGAACTTATGCTCGTGGTGATGATGAGACCACGTTTCCCACAGTATCTCACAGACATGTTTTAGCTGTTTCCAGTGACCCATCTCAAAATAGATTCGACACAGTATTGTCATCGCAGGAAGGGCCTCCTTGTGACAAGTATGGGAATTGCCATTGAGAACTGTGATGATCTCCTCGTAGTATTCGTGTGCATGTCCATGGCCTCTCTCTGAGCAGATTGAGGCTAACAAATAGAGGGTCTTAATAGTCATGGTGTGAGAAGAGCCAAGCTGCTTCCGACAAACTGTGAGAACGTCACGATGGATCTCCACCACTTTATGCCAGTGTCCATGCTCCTCATAGAACTTGATTAGGGTTGCATAGATCTTCGTGAAGCGGTCATCCTGCACCTTGCAAGAATTGAGACAAGCTCTGTAAATACGTACGTATATACTTTCTGATTCGTGGAAGTGATGAAGTCGCAAATGGCAGATAGCCAGCTGAATGGCAATGTCAACCGCCTCAGAGCCAAAATCTCTTGGAAGAGCAATAGTTCCGCCCCCAGAAAGAATCATTCTCCAAACTAGCTCCAATGACCTTGTTGAGGTTGTGATGGCTTCTGACCATTTTTCGGATTTCATGTAAAAGGATATGAGACTTTGACAGACCGATATTGTCTCTGTAGAGACAGTCGATCGAGATATTGTAGACTCAAACACTTCCTTGATAACAGTTTCTGTAGTCGTTGTGGTTGTGGACACTGTGGTCGACGTCACTGTAGTTGTGGTGATCTCTTCTATGGTCTCTGAGATAAGAACTTCACATGATGTCGTATGTTCGACCTTTCCATGTGATTTGAACCACGACAAGCATTTTTTGAACACGGACACCGCGATCGAAAGGAGGCTGATAGCACGCATAAGTTCTCCCACCATTTTTAATCGGAGGAAAATGATCTCCGACTCGAAATCGTATTCTTCATATTCCGTCCAAATACAAATAAGAATTCCGGCAGCTTCTTCGTGGCGATCACAGCGGCGTAGAAATCTGACGTATTCGATAGAGATGTCGATCATGGAGATATGAACATCAATGTCGACATGATGAAGGTGAACATGGTGGCAGTACTCAATGAGACGACGCCATAGGATAATATAAAGTTCCTCAGCCTTGAGAAAATCTCCATGTGCCTCGTAAGTTACCGCCAATTTGAGAGTAATTTCGATTCGTCGAATGTCCCAAATTTCCATTTCTGACGTTGTTTCGAAAATGTTCCTCTCATACTCGGTCAGGTCTTCACGATTCTCACCCTTCTTCAGCACGACATTGAGATGTCCCGAGATGCTTGTTTCTTCCTCGGAACCTTTTCCGTGCCGGATAATCATAATCTCGCGGAGCTTGCGCCAAATTGTCTCCGCTTTATGCTCCTCATGAATGGTGACATAGAGTTCAGCGAGTGTTCTGCAGTAGCGAATGACGATGTCGCTCGTTTTTCCATGTTGATGTTCGTAGGCTGTTATCACATACTGCAACAGCTCCTCTTTTTGCGTGATAAGCTCTGTTCGAGTCGTGCTAGTGATCGTCTCGGTGATCTCTAAAAATGTCGTGGTGCATTTGACCGTGATTGTGCTGTGAAGTTTCAGAATGGATTGGCCAATGTGGGATGCACGATAGAAACATGTCCCGGCTTCTGTTATGTTTGACAACTTCTTGTAAAGATTACCGCAAATAATGAACGTTTGGAGAACTGTTTCGTGCTTCTCCGTGAAAATTTCTTGGCGTATTCGTAGGGCCAGGCTATGCATTTCAATGGCTTCTGAGGGAGATGTTATGGTTTCCCAGTAGGACCACTCGATCCTTGCAAGCTGAGAAGAGCTAGGAAAGATGGCCTTGAATACATCTGAGAACTGAAAGTGTCCAGTGGTTTTGTACAGCGATGATTTTCTGAAATGTGTGACCCAGTTTCGGATTGCGTACTTGAGCAACGCGTCTTGACGCACTAGACTATCGATGTCGTCCATACCAAGGCATTCGAAGGCTGGAGTGCATGAATTCGGATGACGAAGGTGACAGTGTGCTAGGAGTCTTGCGACAAGTTCCGCATGAGCAGCTTTGGAGCCGGGCAACTTCTTTCCTTCTTCCTGTGTCTTGAGAAGACAGTCACGAAGAGCACCGTGCCTAAACCGAACAATGCCATTCTTGATCCTCACTAAGGGCCCACAGAGTGTTTGAATATCTTCTGTAATGTCAGTCTTACGGCTAGCGATCGTCTTCTTCTGTATGTCGACCTGAAGCAGGCTTTTGAGTTCTCCAATAGTCAGAGGCCGTTCAGCCACAAGAAGCCAAGAAAGGAGGAGGTTCGTCTCTGGCTTCGTGAAATCCGTGGTTGTCGTTGAGAGGAGGCTCTGGATCAGCTCCTCTAGGGACTTTGGCTTTTCTCGAATTGCTTGGACTGCTTTTACGAAGCCATCATAGGATGTCTCCAATTTCAAGGATTTGGCAATCAACTGAACCCACAGGAAATTGCCTCTGGCCGCATGAGCTATCTTTTCGGCGATAGCCTCTTGCTCATGCTCGTTCTGGATCCGAAAATGCTGACAATCTTGTAATGCATGCTCGGTGATGTGCTGAAGATCGTGATGAGTGTGGTCGGGAGTGATGGCTAGTGTTTTGGTTTTCAGCTTAGGCAGATGGGTAGCGCTCCGTGTTAAGATAATCGCTTGAACACGATCGTGTTTAGTCGCAAGCCCTGCAATACGACGGCTGATATCCGCTGCGTTATGGTTGCCACATCGCTCATCTACGCCATCAATAACGAGCACCAAGTTCTCAACCTTGATCTTGTCAAGTCCAACATCAAGAGCGGTCCACAGTTCGCTTTCAAGAGCAGCGGTATTGCCTGACCCAAGTGATATACTGTAAGCTTTCTCGAGTGCGTTGAGCAAAGCAATGTCTCCGACTTTTGTGTTCAGGAGCTGTAGAGCTAAGTTCTTTGCAACAGAAAGACTGCTGCATAGGCTAGGTATTTCAGGATCTGTACCAAATGTAAGTAAGAGTTGGAGCGCATCGAATTTCTTTGAGTGGGGACAGAGGCCTGGGATTGCTTGGTGCACATGAATGAAAAGAGATGACACTATCCGCTTGAATACAATGTCGAGATTAAAAAACATGGAAAGGACATGTATCAACGACTCGCTCTAGGGCAATAACCAAAAGAAAGGCGAATAACGACGTACCGATGGAGACCGACAAAGTGCTATGGGTCTTCTTGCCTAGCGGTCGCTGCAAACGCTCGATAATCCAGCCAGCAAGAAAGCTTTTACCACAACCTGATGCAGCAGTGATTGCAAGGACATCATCGTGACCTCGGGAAAAGTCCAGAAGTGGTCTTTGGAACCATTCACAAGTATACTCATCGCGATGGTTATTTTCCTCAGTTCGATCATTGAGAACAGTCTGAACAATGCTATCATGAATGCCCAGCCACTTTCGGATAACCTGTAAGTTTACAGAATCATCACCGAGGATGGATTCCCACATGGATTCGATGATGTGATCTTTGCGCCGGTAGAACGCGTCAATGTTCTTGCCAAACACGCTGTTGAAATCGACAGATACTTCGGTCGAGGTGGAAGTGCTGATCTTTACGCGATAATACAACCCAACATCGCGTACCAATATGAGGAGTTCATTGAACACCTGACCAACTTCCATGCGAATGTGCGAATTGAACGAGAGCAATTCTGGGTGCTGCAGAAAGAATGATAATGAGAGGGCAACTTTGTAGAATACTGAGAATGTTGTTTCGAGAGCTTGAGAATTACCAGGACCAAGCTAAATCGTCAGTATGGAGATTTATAACGCAAGACTTGGGTCACGAACCTCGATCAAGACACGGCAAGCAGCCCAGATCAACTTGGCTGCTGTTTCGCTCTCTGGAACAAACTTAGAGATGACCTCCTCATAACGAGAAATCTGCAATCCAAAGAATTCGGCTCTCCGCAAGACTTTGTCCCATCGGCTACCCTGGCGAGGCATGTGCGTAAGACGTTCTCGTTCGATGTAGTCCATGAATGACTCCACGGTCATGGAATCAATGTAGTGGCTGTTGACATGGGCAAGATCTGATATGAGGCGCGCACGAGTGAGGCTCACGGTCTGTCGAAGAACGGTCACTTGTTGGTCAGATGTGAATGTGTGGGTATGACTAGTTGCTTTCGCTGTGGAGAGAGTCTGGGTATGAGAAGAGAAGCTTTCACGGTATGTATTCGTTCGACTGGTATTTTCTTTCGATGTGGATTTCTGGATCGTCAAAGAATCGCCGTTGACTTGACCATTGGTATGACCATTGGCATGGCCATTCGGAGTAGGAACTGTCATTGTGGTTTGATTCCCTGGTGTTGGGACTTTCTGGCTATGGGAAGCCTGTGAATCTGATGCAAGTGTTAGTTGGTAGGCCTAAGGAAAGATGAAAAAAGGAATCTTACTACTTGGGCTACCTCTGAGACCTAACATATTTGGCCAAGAGATTATGCAGCAGCAACAGCGTCGATGTGCTTTAGAGAAAGATCTCTTCCCAAGGAAGGGCATGGAAGTCAAGCATTTATGCAGAAATTTGGGAGCAAGGAGGGCATTATCAAAAAAAGGCTGGGCTGAGCTCAGAATAGTTCCTCAAAGCTTCAGCATCTTTCTATCAAGCCACATCCAAAAAGGTCACCGTTAGCTGCATCTTAGCAATAGTGATCAGTTGTGGGGTAATTGCGCAGCCAGGTTCAAGAAGCAATAATAACCAGAAGAGGCGACACATAATTGCGATACAGAATATCCCGCTCCATTGCTGGCCATACAATTGAGTGGGCGGCTGACCATGAGTCCCGGGCCGTGTCATCCGTCAGCCACATTGATTTGCGTTGCAGACGCCATCCCGCTTGAGAGGCGGAACGTGCTTCTCATCTTTTACTTTTTCCGGCCCCTGAAAGCTTCCCTCTTCGCCTCGACTTGCTTCCAACAGTGAATTGTCATTACAAACGTTCCACATTCTGCTTTTAGTGAGTTCAAAGAGATGACGAAAAGCCATTCTGTGAGATGACGAATCCAATATTGAGAGCGAATTCATCGAATTCATCTAAAGACAAGAGACGAGCTTTGAAGTGGATGAGCTGAAGTTGACGGATACGCCGGCGAGGTGGGTCGAGTGTTCGACAGTGACCTCGGCGAAAGCGAATGAGACGGGATAGTTGCGGAGTCTTTCACACATGTAAACGAGAAGACATGAAATATGCCCCCGTCCGACTGGGTATGTTGCTCGGCACTACGATAATTGACGATGATCTAGACTTTATCCAAGCTTTATTGGGTTAAGAATATGTGGAATGGCGAAGCTGAGCGTCTCGATTGAGGAGCGGGGGGAATATCGAGCTCGCCTAGGGCAAAGCTGAACTCAGGGATGTAGTTCGAAAAGGGGAAAAGATCACCGAGATTTTCCCTCACCGCTTTCAAAAAATATTCTGCCACCGCCTCAACAGTACTTCATGTCCACCACCCCAAAGAAGAGGAGGGATGAACACGCAGTCCCATGCCCAGTACGTACTCCTTGATTATTGATCCAAGGGTTAATTAATAATGGCTGGCGCTTTTGAATCTGTAAAAGACTTTTCCAAATCAGGAGTCGCTCAACTCCTTTTTTCTATGCGGGCCAGCTACTTGTCTATATGACGCCTCAAGCGCTATGTTTTAGACTACTGCAAGGGCAAGGCTCAAGCTGGAATTAAAGGGCTTTATTATGACAGAGTATAATCCTTGAAGAGGAACGACAAAAGATGATACTACCCTACGATACGTTTTATACTATCATGTGATCCTGAATTATAATAAGCACAAGATATACCATCCATCCTTCATTGAGCACCCTGAGATTCCAAAGAGAATAGTGAATCATCACACATACACAACCTGGTAAGAACATATTCTTGCCTATCTCATTGAAGTAGGCATAATATTTGCGAAATAATCGACTCAGTCCTCGCACATAAAAAAATCATTATCCAATCAAAAGTCAAATGAAGGTTGTTGGATATTTCATCTAGATGTCAAGTGGTACCCGCTGGGTATAATTCCAGTCCATTCCCCGTCTCTTCTCCTTCCCCTCTCAGCACTATCAACGACGCATCCTCGGCTCTGAAACACGTACAACTAGCGAAGCACCATTCGCAGAAAGACCGCAGTCCTCCCCTCTCCAAATACTAGACAGGTCTTTATAAAAGGAATTCTAGTATGATATGGAACGAACACTAACACTACATAATTACAACACAGCTCCGTCATCTTTTGCAAATGCCATCTCCTATACTAAATTCCAACCAGGAACCATTCTATTTTCCTTGCTTCTGTCTTTCTATTGAACTCAGTTCTTGCCAGTTTCTTCGAAAATATTTAATTATCTTATTGGCTCTCCATGTATTCCTCACATAATAAGGGAAACTAAAAGCGAAAGGACCCTTGCGGTCATTGTGCTCGGTGTCCTTCTCAATTTCCTCTGCGTTCTGAGAATCTACCGCAACAACCTGTGTAATCTTAGTGTTTGCATTGAGCTTAACCGACATCTTACTCCACAAGCTTTTAGGTGGGAAGCCCGCTTTCAGCTTCTTTATAAAGTCAGCGCCGTAAATGAATACGACACCACTCTATGTTTCCACCGCTTTGATCATAGCATCATCTTTGGCTTTTGGAGAGATCTTCCCTGTCTCTGCATCGCTGTCCTGCTGCTCCTGCTGCTCCTGCTGCTCCTTGAGCATGTCAGCAGAAAGCTTTTTCGCAACTTTTACGGCTTCCCCCAATGCAGCTTGGCTAATCTTATGATTCTCATCTGCTTCAAAAATTAGGAAATGCTTTCTCGCTTCTAGATCTTCTTCAGTCTCGAGTTCTAGATTCGACTGCTCCTACGGTTGTTGGATCTCGTATCACTTCCTTGGACGGGTTCTGGTCGGTAGTGAAGCATACCACAACTCTTGCCATTCTTTTGGTGAAGTGACTATCTCCTCCAGATCTTGAATCATCTTGACAGTGGGTCATCTTTCAGGGAAAGAGGAGCTGATACGATGGTGTAGTCTACCATAGGTTCACGCCTTGCAATTTGGCCAAAATTAGTCGGAAGTCCGGCAATTGTAGTAAAGGAAGTCAAAATTACAGAGGAAAGGAGTAGGGACCTGGAAAATGAGCCAAAGCTTGTGGGCATCTTCATCTTCAATGTTCCATTGAATACAAAGTCAGAAAAATGGTTCTATAAAGGAACGTAGAGAGATAATAGGTAAGAAAGAATAGCTACGATGGAATACGTGATAAAGGAGGTCGCGACGCAAAAGAAGAAATGAAGATATTATATATATATTCTGGGACTAGCTTTGGTTCCTTGCAGCGTGAAGGAAGAAATTCGGAAGTTATACTACAAATCCTCCCTTCCCAGATGGCATCGACCACCGATATTTGCACCAAATCCGGTCAAATCACAGACAGAAGTTACTGCTCTACTAGCAGACACTTGTTACTGCCTAGTTCCTGAAGAATGCTCCATCAAGGCTGAAGATCTGAATCTGCCCTCATCTTCGATTCAGCATGGCCTCATTTTTATTTTTATTTTTTACTTGGATTGGATCTCAGGTGGCTAGATACCCCAGAGAGTCAATGGGGCACTTCACGCATATGGTTGGATGGCAGAGAGATCAAATCCTTATGTACTTGAAATAGATCACCGCCCCTCCATCAAATAGCGCGAATTCAGAATCACTGGCCAAAAATGACACCCGTTGAGCGGTTACCGCCTGCATTGAGCGACCCCCTATGGAATCTCGAACTATTTCTGGGAGCCCGGGCGGCACAGCAATCAATATGGGCGGGGATACTTTGCTTTAAAATTAAACTTCATAAATGATCTTTGATTGGGTTGCCTAGTTTCTTGAGAATATTTTCTTGTTCTTTCATGGATATATATGTAGAAATGAGGATGGCCAAATTTTGGGTCGATCGAAATTTGGCGATATCACCGAAGATAAATTTGGAAGTATCACTTCTGAGAAACTGAAGGCTAGAACTCGTTGAATGCAAGCTCTGTCCACTCATCATTGATTCCTTCCGATTTGATAAGTCACTCTCAGGACAGTGGAAGTAAAAAATTTTCGCAAATCAAACAAAGTACACTCCGTATGATCGTTGATGGAAACCCCCATCGAATCTCTCGGTTCCTGCAAGTCAATTACTGGCTTTAAAGGGTAGAAAATCTTACCTTTATCTATTTCGAGCTGAAAAGAGAGGTTTAATTGGCTCATTTTGAGAATTATGTAAAGTCGGTACTATTTCTAGAAAGGGCTTTTGATATTGGGGGTGGGGGGTTTGAATCCTAGTCGTTTTTAGCTACCCTTCGTGGCATCATGTAGGCTATATCTATCTGAAGGAGACACCTCTGTTGCCTCCTTATGTTCCCAGTAGGGGGCTATCTTCTATACCTTATAATACCCTGTGCTTGACTCTCAACGCTTCTAGTCGTCCTGGGCTCACCCATTATCTCTGAAACTAAACGCCCTTTTACAAAAGCCGTCATCCAAATCCCCCGTCCTATCCTCATATGGCATTATTGTCATTGCAGATTTTCTAAGGGACTAGTTTCTCACTGCTACTAGCAAAGAGATTTGGATTTCTTCATTCAATAAGAATAAGAAAATAGCTGACTATTCCTAAATTGGACTTTTACTACCCTGTGTATCTTAAATATCTTAAACTCTCTTTAAAAGTGAGCTTTAAAATGTCTGCTGGCGTGTCAGTTATTTGCCTATTGCAATAACTAACCCCCAGCTCAAATCCCAAGATTGTTGCCAGCCGATTTACAGCCTTTGCTTACATGTTTCCAAGCTGGATGCACGTCAAAGCTAAAGAAAACATAGAATGCACGCTCGATTGTTTCTTTTGATAGTTTTCTATATGATAAAGACGAACGCCAACGCCAAATATATGCTACTCCCGCGTCTATTGCAAATGCCACTTCCCATCCTGATACGCCTATTATGATCACCATCAAACCCGTCCAAACCATTTGAGCTTGTATTGTTTCAAGAGGTTTATCTTTTTTCCTACCGTATTTTTTAGGTATACGCGTATTTGAAAGAGAACGGTCCAATCCCTCCATAAAGTCTACTCCAATGAGTCCGTATATAAAGACCGTGTCGCTCCATAAGTCCACATCCCTGAGAATGGCGTTATTCTCAGTTGTCTTGGCTTGGGAGGTAGGCTCTGTTTCTCCTTTCTTATTTGCTCTGTCTCTCTGCTCGTTGACCATGTCAGCAGAAAGCCTCTTTGCAACCTTTACAGCTTGCTGCATAAGAGTTTGATTGTATCGCTGCTCTGGGTCGTAAACCAGGAAGAAGTTCTTTCCTGAAGACTCTGGATCGGTATCAAGATCAGGGTTATAAACATCAGCATGAAACTGACGTGGCTGTACCGCCACTTCTCTCGCAGAAACTCTTTCTGCGAGTCCATGGCTATCTCCAAAAGCACTTGGATCGTTCTCGGAAGGGATATTTAGAGAGGTCTCTCGCGTCACTTGTAGGCTGGGTTCTGTTGGAAGCCCAGATACTGCAATGAAGGAAGAAAGAGCTGATAAAAGAACGAGCGCTTTCGCAAATGATCCCAAGCTTGTGATAGTCTTCATCTTGACTGAATGAAGTAGAAGAGAGGAGATTATTGAGTGGTGACGAGAATTTTCTTTGAATTTATTGTTGTAGTACTAGAAAGTATTGTTGATGATGAATGTGAGGGAAATTGAGGTCTTCTTATATACAGCTCCAGTCTTCAAGGATTTGTTTCCAACGCTCTTTTAGAATGATGTTGAGCTCTAAAGGTAGACCTAGAATCCTGCCATCCTGGATTTACAAGGTCGCCTTACGTGCACAAGAACCATTGGGGACTATTGGCTGAAGATGAGATGCTCCCGTCAACAGGTCCGATAGAGAAAAAGCTCCCCTGCGGAGCGTTCCAGAGGGCAATGCTGAGGCTGTGAAGTAATTGACTCATGCGAATATAGGAATTTAAATGGACTGTAAAGAGGCTCAGCACTCCCGTTCGAGGAAAAACTCATCGAATAGTCATATATTTTTGGTTGCGTAGACCTGTGCAGGAATGTCCGTGTCTGCAATGTTGAGGCTGGGTAGGAAATTCGTCCAGGCTTAACTATTGGTGTTGGCGAGGAATGAATCCTCCTCAATCAAACCAGTGTTTTTCATTGGGAGATAAAAACCAACAGTTGAAGTTTCCAACATTTTGATGCTAAAACCAACAGCTGCGGAGCCGCGCACTTGCGCCACCCAACACAACCTTCCCAAATATTATAAAACACCTATCCATTTTCGTATTGACAATTGCTTATCAAAGAACTGCGCCATCCAACGAAATCCTTTCTTTGTATCTCCTGGGGCTGAGGCAATTGGGACATTGATCCCACATGTCTCTCTTTTTTCTTTGGATGTCTTCTTATGATATATTATGCATGATAGAAAATCTTCACATAAAATCTTCAACCTAATAGAAGAAGATCGCAACAAGGTTTCATCGAATAAAGAAGTCATGTTTTATGGGTAAGAAGAGAGAAGGAAAAGAAAATTTGGGCCTCATAAAATAGAAAGCCCCGCAACCACGTGACCTTGTTCCGGTTTTTTAGATTTTGGGCCTGCATCATCTCTCTCTACCTTGTGCATTCAAAAAAGCATTATGGAGTCTCATATTGCGAACGTGGTATTTGAAAGTGGAACACCTTTCTGCCACAACTCATGAGAGAATCTATTCCTCGTAGAGCGCGTGTCAGCGGATTTCTTTACGCGACGACGACAACACAACCCCGCAATCATGGACTATACCTCGATACACGGCCCGGGAATCTCAAACTTCTCATCACCTTCTCCACGTAAGCAAATTTTCTCTATGAAGGCCTCATCTAACGCGCCTCAGATCGCTTGCCTACCGTCTCAGCCGCACAGGCGCTTCAAGACCTCAATTCCTCGCCAACGCGATGTGTCTCAACCGGGCTGAAGGAACTAGATGCTGTGCTCCAGAATAGAGATCCCTTGACGATATCGGACGGCGAGACTTTCTATGGAGGTGTGCCTAAGGGGAAGGTCACGGAAGTTTGGGGACCACCTGGAGTGGGAAAGACAGCGCTTGGGTGAGTGCTCCCCATGAAATCAATGCGAAGTTCAAAATGATCGAATGTCTAGAATGCAACTAGCGGCCAGTGTGCTACATGCCGGGGAACGCGTTATATGGGTAGGTTAGTATCTTGTTCCTCATCGTGCACGCTTGGAAATGGCATGTTCATTTGCTCTCCCCTATGTTTGATGTTGCTGCTTTTTCCCACTACGTCTCATCAAGATGATTTTATTCATGAGAGCTCTATTCTGATATCTCAAAGATGCTTCACACCCCATACCAGGCCCTCGTTTCTCTCAAATCCTGGACTCTTTTCAACCGTTACATTCACCATCTACCACTACATCTTCCACTCCATCCAAAGTTTTTAAGCCCGCAAATCTCATCGACAATCTCACACATTTCTCAACGCCAACGCTCAGCCATCTCATCGCTCTTCTTAATCATCAAACTCCAGACCATCCACCACCATCCACAAGTCTTATCGTCGTTGATTCCTTCTCTACCTTAATCAGCAATGCCTTTCCACGGACCATGGACTCGAATTCTACACCGAGAAAGCCTGGAGGTCTGTCTCTTTACTTCCGTTTTCCAATTATAGCAAACGCAAATGCTAATTCAAATTAGTACCGAACCCCTCAGCTCGCAAATTTCCAATTCTCCAGCACATTATCAACTCTCTACAAAAGCTTGCAGCTACACATAATATCGCCATCGTTCTATTCTCGCAATGCGTAACGAAGATGAGACCCGGAGCTGGGGCGGTTTTAATCCCGGCTATTAACACTACGGCATGGGAACAAGGTCTTGGCTGTCGTGTTGCTTTATTTAGAGATTGGGGTTGGATTGATGAGGAAGGGAATGCAGTTGATGACGTTAGATTGGCGGAAGTGAAGAAAGCGGAGGGTGCCAGTTGTACGGGAAGGACTGCTGGGTTCAGTATTCGAGGGGTATGTCCTGTCCCTCTTCTTCCCTACGAACATTACTTGCAGCAACTCAAAGTTTTAGCGAAGACTAATAACCACCAGACTGGTCTCTACCCACTCCTGCCCCGTACCCGCCCCACACCAAATAACCCTTCTGCAAACCTCTCTTCCCATTCCCATCCCCAAAATTCAAACGCAATAGAAAGTCCTCTAACCCTTTCACGACCCCATAAACGCAAACTCTCAGCCACAGATCTTGAGATACCTGATAGCGAAGGAGAAGATGATGAGGATTACGGATGGGCGGAAGAAGATGAAGAGGATATTCCCGCTATGCCGCCACAGTGGCAAGGTAGCGAGGATATTTTGGTACCGCCGCCTGGAGAGTTGGAGGGTGATGGTGATGACCCAGGAGAGGATGATGTAGAAGAGACTGAGGGCGTTGATAGTGAGAAGGGGATCAGGCTAGAGGAGATCGGGGACAGCGAGGACGAATTAGCTTGAGCCAGATCTGCGCAAATGGCCCGATCATTTATTTTAATACCTGGACCCGATATTGACAGCATAGAAATCGCTCCTGTCCGCCTCCACAGGTTTCCGGTAGAAATTACCCATGGTGAGCGGACCGTACCTAGAGATAACGACATGGAGGAATACCAGTGAAAATATTCATGCTGAATGGGACATAATTTTCTTCGGAGCAGAGAATGATATTCGCAATGCAAAGAATCTCTGGCTGGAGGGATGAATGAATTAACAGGTCAACACGAAAGCGGCAATACTTCTGAGCCGACAACACCTGTGCGCAACGTATTTTGAACACTGTTCCATCAAATGTGGGCATTGGCAGAAACGAGCAATTGTATACGTCTATATGGCTGCATTGAGAATGTAATTACACAACGATCTGACAGGAATGATGGCCCTTTGGAAATTCTCTCCCATATTTCCCCAATTCCTAATGAGCCGAGATGAAACAACGAAGATTATTTCCAAAGCAACATTTCTCAACTAGGGTTGGGAGTCGAGCCTATATCAATTATCATATTCCCAAGTGGGTCGGATAGTTCATGCATAAAAATCTTCAAATTCTTTCCATCCACTTGACAGCCCAACAGTCTGGCATTGAAGAAAGCTTCATCTTTCACCAGATTTTCTGCAGTATGGAGGTACCACACCCCCAAGCTGAGCTCTCTGAATGACTTTCAGAACTTTGATAATTCCCGCATATACCCGATAATGAGAAAATTTTACATATTCTTCAAATTTAACAGAATGTTAAAATAAGGTTTGCCACATGTCGAAACCCGAATCTCTCAGGAGTTACCACAAGTTGCTTTCTACGGGTTATGCTAGCTGCGCTCACTGAATTCCCTCAAAGTATCTCGATTGCATCTCTCTCCCCCCTTTTTATCCATATCCAATCAGACACCCGGCCTACAAGATGCCTTCCATTGATAGGCATCATTGCCCTGTCTAGAAAAAAGATCCTCATATGAGCGGAGGAAAATATGGACGGACGTTTCCTCCGCTCGCTGCACCCTCTTTGCAGACAGGTCACTTTACCCACTCCAATTGTTTGCTTAATCCCTCACGCATGTTTGTACGACTCCTGAATTTAACAGTGGTTGTAAAGATAACCTATATTGCTCTGCAGCTGGTATGAAACTTCTCAACGAGTTCTCCCTTTATCTGTACACCGACACTCTCATATTTTCCAATATTTCAGGATCACATCTCACCCTCATTACTTGAAACGTCATCAGACCCTGCCCCACAATCAGCCTGAATCGTGTATTCACCGCCTCATCCTCGATTCCACCAATGATCAAACTTTCTTCCCTTCCACATCTCAACCTTATATTCACCTCTCTTTTCACCCCACACGCCACGCTTCTCTGTTACATCGTTCATCCCAAAAATCTGATGGCTCCACCACGTGCGCATCACAGATGATCTATCACCTCTTTATCTCCTGGGCTCGCGTCATCCACAAGCTTCCCATGGCTTCAAAGCCTGGTATTGATTAGAGACTTTCATTTATCCCCGCGTCCAATCTATTCTCGGTATGAACACAATATATATAAAGATAAGAAATCACCCTTATCAGCTCTAATATACCTGCCGTGCATAATCATCGTGTACCTGCTTCAACAGCTGTTACTGAAAGCACACCACCTACGCATATCGTATTACGCACTCATGAAATCAAAACGGGCTACGGCCAAGAAATTCGTATCTGTATCAAGAACCACTGTTTTGCTCTTCTTCCGCGCCGGAGCTTCTATCCCATAACTATCTAGGAAAGCGAGGCTTGTGAAATATATTGCTACTATAGGTATCTGTGGGGCACAGCAAAGACAAAGCGAAGAAGAAGGTGGAGAAGAGATACAGTCAGCGTACGGCCCTGAGGTCTCAATACAGATGTCCGGTCCTGAGGCGCAGGCATTGGCTAGGAAGCGCAGAAACAATATGTTTCTCAGACGCAGTCAACGTCGTATCGATGAATTGGTCAATACCACTTTCCAAATTAAACCTGAAAAATTCCCAGACCCAAATTTCCTCGCCCCCTTCCCCTCCTTTTCAATCCCGGCCTCCGAAAAACACAACCAAAAAGTAAAGTGTTTACCTTGCAATCCCGTACGGCACAGTCACTCCACGCCGTACCCCAGATCGCCGTGCCGTCTTCCAGAAGGCGTCGTTCTCCGCTCTCTTGGCCAGAAGCGGGATTTCGGTCCGAACACAATCTTACCCTGCGTCTCATCAACGCCTCAGATCGCAACACCGACGATCCAGCTCCAGGCGTAACCCCCCACTCTGATTTGGGGGTCGTGCGACCATACACAAAGAAAGAGAAGAAAAGATACATCCCAACCAAGCTGAAAGCGTCCGACCGCCGGTCCGTGTACATTTTCGCTCGCTCGGTCATACCAACGCAGCCACCTCTGCACACCGGTATTGTGCCTATATTGATCAGCTAATAAGCATCGTTCCATTTTCCGGTTCCTCCTCTCCGGAATAGATTGATTCGTCCAGGGTGACAACAGGGGATTAGATGAAGAAAACGGTTGAGCGCATACGGGCACTGCATAGCCGGAGTCCCCAGATTAAAGGCGTATGCGGGGACGGGGATGTAATCGTGTAATGTGCTTGGCAGTAGACTTTCGTTTTCGTTACCCATGCGAGCTGGGTAATTGGATGTGCTGAATACGGCTGAGAGATGGTACGCGTAAGGTGCTGATTCAGGATCATTACCAAATACCTGCACGCCATTTCTTTCAAAATGGGCTCACCGCATTTTCATCCTCAAATCAAGGGAATTGAATTTAGTAATCTCTGAGATGTCGGTCCAGCGAAAAACAAGAAAAGTGTGTCACTAATTGTAACCCCACATTCTTGCAGTCCCTAGCTGCGCGGAGACGGAACTGTGCCCCAGGGAACGTTACGCAAGGAGGCGGGGGGCCTGGGTTAGGGGGGTTACCCCACGATAAGCAAATCTGCTCGTGAAATTGCATGATTGGGTCAAGCCACTATGTTTCTTACTTTGCTTTATGGATGGCGTTTGCTTTGGCTTGGTCATACGGAAGTATATGACATTGCTTTTTCAGGAGTATGGGCACGTGGATAAGGGCCTCGTTTCTGATTGAGGGGAAGGCGGGATAGCGAAGGATGGTATGGAGGTGAAACTTGACCTTACATTGCTTTCTCGTTATCTACAGCTAAAAGTCTGCAGGCACCTTGAATTTGACATCCTGCTCGGCTAGAGACTCCCAAGATGGAGGACCCGAGCACACGTTAGTGTACGACCAAAAGATAGGATGAATTGGTACGCGGAGATCCCCCACAGCTTTCAGTTCTGGCCCTTAGGATTGACACGATTCTGATACGCTCGGTGTGGCTTCCTTGGACGGAAAGTTCGGAGTTGGAGCAGTGTCAGCTTACAGTCCACGCTGACGACGACAGCTGAGATAGCAAAATTCGGTGAGTTGATGGTGTGCTCAACAGAAAAAGGTGAGACATTGATACTGGAGGGAGTGGAATGGCTTCCCCACAATTGAAAACGTGGGGTAGATTGCATCTGGGGAATCTCCTATCCAACCACCCCTCCCTCCCAATATATTCGACCTAATAATAGCTATAAAATGACGTTCCGGGGGTCCTCGACGCTCGAGCTGACCAGGCGCTTTGGACATTGCATATACGTAAGGCGTGATAATGGTCCATGATGCAGTTGATTAATATATGGCGTGTATCTAAAGATAGTGCGAGATAAGGATTCTCGGGGATCGCAGAGAGGGAACGTTGGGCTTTTCTTAGGTCGTCGGGGAATCAGCTAATACTTTCAGCCATTATAGGGGATTCATTTTGGCGTGCGCCAAGTTCAATAGGGTGGTTTGACTTAGTGGGAAGATCAAAGGTTAAATTTCTATTGGAAATGGGTTTACTGCGTAGGCTGATCACGATTAGGAGAGTTTTAGATCACCATAGCTCAAACATCTCTCTAGATTGAATCCGATTCATGGATTTATTTTGAACCAGCTCTTTAATAAGAGACAATCTAAAATGTTCCTCTCTTCCTATCTCCCTACCTCCCGAAGAAACCGTCTGACAGCGGCACGGTAATCCTGCACACGGGCTCGGAACCACAAACCGAGCACTCTAATCACCCATCATTTCAGGCTCTCCTCCCTCATACGAAACATTCCTCAAGCCACCCACCCAAATTCCATCCACAAAACCGATCTACAATACTGCGCAATCTATGTTTCGTTGCCCGGTCGTCTGCAAGTGCGGGAAGATCAATCTGTTCCATATTGTTCCTCATGTAGGGTAATCTACGTTCCCCGAGTCTTTCTGTAAAGTTTATAGATGAGATGAGGAGGTAAGAATTCTTGAATTCCTCGGAATCGGATCATCCTCGGATCCTTGAGGCGGAAGAACATGTCCCCCTTTTCAGGGATGAGGTTCATGTACCCCTCACTGTACCAAAGTTTTACCACACTTTTTAAACCCCACCACGTATTCTCACGATGCATTGATCAATCGTTATCAAATTCGCAGAAAGCGATTGGAGAGTCTCCTACTAGGTCTACGGTTCCGGGGTAACCCTCATATATTCTATCTTCTTGGCAATATCAATCCCTTCGATGGTATGCATACATCCAATTCAAAATCCCCTCCCATCTACCTCTCCAAGCCACTCCACCCATCTTCAATTCCCACGTTCCACAACATCTTCCGAATTCCGGATTTTCTTCATCAAAAAACCTTGTTCTATCAATACATTCCTTACTAGAAAGTCTCAGCGGCAATGCAAGCCGATGCACTCCTCCAAACTTCAACTTTCAGATGACCTGAGCCGTGGCACAACCCAGTACTTCAGCCCAGCAACCTGTGAATTACTCACCACCACAAGACCCCCAGATACCGGGCTCATACCCTAGGAAGTCACTTTTCTACACAGTAACTTAGGAGGTACATAGCTGCTTTGCCACAACACTTCCCCTCAGTCCCCTCTTCGTCTCCAGACTTTGGATGTCTTTCGGATGCACGTTTCCTTCCCCGTATTGTGACTTCCCCATAGAAAGACAAGACCCTGAAAACCAACAACAGTTTACCTAAACCTTCTTACGAGCGGGACTCAGGGCCTCTCATCCGTCCGTCCTTCTCCACCTCACCCAGGTCCAGTCCCCGAAACCAGCAAAGAAAACACCACTTCTAAGTCACGGAACAGCTGAGCATCCAAATACGATGGTTTCAAACACCAGATAGTACATTTCCATTTAGATGATGTAAACACTTAGCCATTTCCCCTCCGCCGCCCTCCCGGGCACCGCGTCACTCCAAGTGACCAGGTCGTCTATTTGCGGCTATGGGGGTCTGCTTTCTAGCCGCCTACTGCCTATTGTCCCCTACCCCCAACAATTGCGCGCACATAGGCTAGGGATTCTAGCATCCATGTGCGAAATCTGCTGCACCACAGCAATAAACTCGCCAGACACCATTCCCCATCGATCATCTGAGTTTCTGGCAACCCCAGGGCTGGGTTCGGCATCACGGCCTCTATTCAGTACATCTGCACTCAGCACGCCGTCAGCACCTTCTACCAACGACGTTCCTCCGGGCGCAGAATACCATTGGACGGCATCTGTGGTGTTGGGAAAGGTACATCGTGCCTAAATCAACACTTGATCTCCTCTCGCGATTAATCAAAGCCAACTGCAGGGACAAGCCCAATCCAGCCACGGCTCGGCTCCAGATCTCCCCAACATGTGCCGGAGCGCCATGGCGATGAGTGCCATACTAGTATGCAAGGCCATCTCAAAACATCGCGATCTGCAGCCTCGCGTAGAAAAGAGAGCGATGGGCAGATCCTACCTGCGCGCAAAATGCAAATCAATCGCATCCCGATGGTGTGCTCGCGTAGAGTTTTCGTAGCCTTTGAACAAATTTCCCCGTCCCGCTGAGGGTGTGCAAATTCTCCGTGCCGCCGGTCTCGATGAGGTGGGATCGGCGTGAGTGCCGAAACATGCAGCGCATCTGCAATGCTCTGGATCCGTACACGCGAAACACAACGTGCTGTCCATACGAGGTGATGTTTTGGTTTCGGCTCCCCCTGGTATCGAGGGGTAAGTGGAAATCATTGATCGACTCACATGTTATGCTGTACATACATACATATGCGGTCCTAATGCTTGTGGTGCACAGATTGCAGCTTACCCAGCCGAGTTCCGAATCGATGTAACATCGGGGTCAATGGCGATGCTACTGTGTTTGCAACCAGGAGATGGGGGATTTATCCTCGTTTCGCAACATTGCCATCTCTCCTCATATGGTCTAGAATCGGGGTCGGGGAACGTAAACTTGAAACTAAACTAACAGCTGTTCCTCTACACCATGCCACCTCCGCTTCTAGATCGACATCCATATCCAAATACCGTACGTATGTGTGCCTGGATACGTATATCCAAATGAATTGTACATGTTGTACTCTTCCCTCCATCTCCTCGGCCAGCACTGCCGAGCATTGCCCTACCCCTTTCCCATTACCCAGACGAATGTTCGGGCAACTTACCGAGCTATCAATGAATCTCAGCTCCTCTCCCCTTGGCTTCTTGGCCCACAAATGGTAAGGGGCTAGAAATTTCTCCACGATCTATACACACCTGTAAATCTCGCGCATCACGCATTGAGTGTGTGGAAAAAGTGCCGAAATTAGATTTGGAGATGTCTTCTTCATATCGAGACATATGCTGTGCTTGTCTATAAATTCTAATTTGTGACACGGCATATTGAAGTTGAGGACTGTGGTCTGAGCGTAAGAGGAGATGTTGCATTGCTTAGAGACGAAAATGCTGTGCTCATATCGGGCAAGGAACCGAGCTTGTTCGTATGCTCAATATGGAGATTTGATATTAGTCCCTTTGATCTTTCGATCTTGCCACTCATCTAGACATAGCAGTGACACTTCCCCCCTCTTTTCACTAGAGCTATATTGTATAATGGAGAAGAGGAGAAGAAGCCTCCGAGCAGAAAAGGTAATGTCGTGTCCATCAGGTCATCAAAATCAACTCACACCGGCATTTGAAGAGCTGAAATGCTGCAAATGCACGACATTGCGAGTTTTAGACCCGGTACTTAGAATCCTCGCAACGATCTGTGCAGTAGTGATGAAAATTCTTCATTGTAACGTACTTCATTTCTCCGCCAAATAAACACACCTCAAGCTCCTGCCCCAAAAAGGTAAAGGATGGCTTTCAGGTAATACCGAGATGTGGAAGACATCATGCCGGCGGCACATAGCTTAGCAGAATGGAAAATATGACAGCCGCAATATTGGTCGTATTCGGTACATGCTGCCATGCTGGGCATACGATTGAGGCAGTAAGAGCCTTATCGTACTTTACTTCATAAAGACAAAGATGCATTTGCCACATGTGAAGTTCTGACCTGATACGAAAGAATGCAGGAGAAATAAAGTTTGATAAACAAACGTACAGGACGTGTAGATTCATCTGCATGAATTCAGGATGAATTGAAATTGGATATTCGAGAAAATGAAGATGATACCCGTTTGAGATGATACATGGAGGTACATTCCAGAGGAAGAATGGCTGAATGTCCGGGAGATGACGGAGTCGAGTCAGAAACAAGGTACACTGATATTACAAGTTCTGCATTTGTATACGTGCATGAGAGTCCCGTGCTTTTTGAAGCTGGGAACATGGTACTTTGAGACCGTGTTTCCTGAACCTCGTCAACGTGTCCAGAAAACCTCATGAAACGTCCACTCGCGTCCACATGCTCAATAAATCTCGTAGTTTGGAAGAATCCGTATCGAGGCCCAGTACCTCAATCGGGAAAGACAGCATCGTTTTCTCAACCGAGACAAGGTATTCGGTGCGATGGTCATTTTGTCCCGTAATAAGTCAAGGAGACTCTTATGCTACACGCAAGGTATTTCGGTACCTAGGAACGAACAGAGCGCGCAATCAAGCAGAGATGAAAGATCGTGTTCGGCTCGTGATCTAGACAAGGCACTGCGGTACGAAGGAAGGATGTGAAACTATCGACCAGGTCCTTCGGTGCAGCAGGCAGGAAAGGTTCAGACGGCGTGTAAATGAAGAATCTGGAGCCGCTGAGATCCCGTCCCGGTACCAAGATACACGATACATGGCGAGTGATGAGGAAAGAAGCAATACTTGCGTCCTGGCATACCTTCTACCCAGCCATCTCGTATCCCGCCTCGTACCCTTCCACGCCCTGCTTGAAAGCGAAGCGTGCCTCACTCAGCCGCGTGCATACACCCCACTATATCTTTAATAAAGGCGCATCTTGGCAACGATGTTCTCAGAATAACAGCGATCCGCCTTCCCCATCTCACAACATGAACCTGACGAGACCACAGCCCTCGGCCTCCCCATCCGCCTTGCACCTCCTACCATATCTCGACATACGCCCGCTCCAGCTTTGACCTCCGGACAGGCGGACTTCATCCTCGAGCATGGAGTGTTGCAATGTCCTGCGTCACAGACCCCGGGATGGACCGATTCCCTGCAGCGGCTGAAATGCTCGCCCTGCTACGTACCTTGCGCTTGCGTGAGGCGAGATTATCTGCACAACCGAGTCCTGATCCATCCTTGCGGGACTAGTATGTTCTGGGCGAGCGGCCCGTCGAGTAACCGCTCTTGACATGCTCGAAAAGGATATGCAGACGTACAGATAGGGAGATGCGAGATAAAAAAAAACTGTTCGCGTGTACCTTGATCCCAGGTCGTGGATGATGTGAAGAACGTTAATCCGAGGTCGTGGCTTGCTAGCGAAGTGAAGGTTAACATTCTCCAGCGCGCATTCTAGATGGTGGAGAAATATATGCCCGAGCTTAGATCATATCAGGCTCATGTGAAGTGAACAACGTTAATCCGAGGTGGTAGTCAAGAACGGGCCGAGCCGAAAGCCGTTGAGAAAGGAGGGGAGATCATCTCCGGCTTGACAGATGAGAGAGATTTTGGAGTAAGATTTTATGTACTTGGTTCGATATTCTATGCTATTTGGTGTTGTACCCGAAATATGTACATGGCATGATATATTTGAACAAAGCACACGATATGTATTTCGATCTCACAAGCGTCTGATCACTCCCTCAATCCCTCAATCCCTCATTCCCCACCGTATACGCTGCTTCGCCTGAATCAAATCATCCGATCGAGACATATCTCCAGATACATACATACATACATACATATATACATACACATGTAAACCCCTCCAAAAACCCAAGCCAAGCCAAGCCTTCCTTCCTACCCCTCCTCCATTCACATGCCAAATTCAGAACCGCATACTTGTACCAAACCCGCAATTGATTTTCAGGAACGCCAGTGCACCGTCCAACCCAGGGCTAAACACAATAGGATGCAGCTGTCAGCGTTTGATCTACTATCTGCCATCTCTATTCCATTCCATCCCCTGCCAAATTCAAACCCAAATCCAGATTTAATCCAGATCTAGATCCACAGGAGACGTCCCTCCGCTCGATGCTTTTCTTTTTTCTTGCGTATGTATACAGTACACAATACATAATGCAGTGCAGTATAGGTAATATAGAGGGTGGGGGTCAAGATCCCATCCCATCCCATCCCATCACTTACTATAATACTTTTCTTTTCTTTTCTTTTCCTTTCTTTCCTTTCCTTTCCTTTATCCACCCGCACCGCACACCGGGTAAGTACCTGTACCTGTACCTGTACCTACACCTCTACCTGTACCTCTACCTTAACTTACCTCGTACCCAATACGCGTACCAATGTACCCTCGTACCCTCCCCATCCACATCCACATCCACATCCACATCCACATCCACATCCACACCCACATGCACGCATACTAGTTAGTACATAATCTCTCTCCACTCAACCAGTCACGGAAACGGGACGCGGTTCCCCGGTGGAGGTGGAGGCGTGGCGTGGCGTGTGTCATCACTGTCGTCGGTGTGTGGTGTGTGGTGTGTGGTATGTGGTCGGTGTCATCGGGGGTCGGGGAATCAGAACCGGGCGTTCGTTCTAACTTCTTTCACGTACAGTAACTTCTTTCACGTAACTAGGTAACTTTTTACATCGCGCTCGCTTATAGGTAATGTGTTCATGTTATGTTATGTCATGTGAAATTTACTCTGGTGTTGACGGGATCAGGGGGGCATGTGAATAGAATGAATGGAGAATGTCTTAGTTGTGCGATCATGGGGTTAAGGTCGGGAGAGGGCTGTGCTGGGCTGTGTTGTGCTGTGTTGGTAGGTAGGTAGGTAGGTAGAGAGAGAGAGAGAGAGAGAGAGAGGGGAATAGATGGGATGGGAGGGGAGTCATAGTAGCGTACCGCTACCTACGAGAGTCAAATTCGGTGAGGGGAGATAAGGAAACGAAATGAAATAAAACGAAATAAAACGAAATAAAATGAAATACGCTGGGCGGGGCTGTGTAGAAGAAATGTCTCAAAATCAAGTCATCTGAAAGAAAGAGGAGGTCACAAGTATCGTATCAAAGTAGAGTCACAAGTACCTGCCATCAAGGACGCCTGGCCGGTGAAGTCAGAAGTCACGTTTTGCGCGGACGGATCGAGGTGTGAATCAATAATTTTATCTGTATACTCATACCAACCCAACCACTCCAACACAGCATCAACACAACACAACACAACACAACACACTAAACACTAAAAAAGCCCAGCCCAGCCCATCCAGCCTGGAAAGCGCAAAAAGCTTTGCAAGCAAGGCGACCATACTCCATTCCCGATCCTCCAGAATCCCATTCCCGTCCCGCTTTGCCCGCCGAATGAAAAATTCGGTGCAAAGGCTCACGCCCAACCGAGTCTATAGAAGTGAGAAAGGAAACTCGTAATCCGTAATCCTCCTCTGAAGAAGCTCTCCGGTGCCCCCCCACCGTGACAATAAATAGAAAATTGAGGAGAATTGAGCAACACCAAGTAGACAAAGGAAACAAAAAAGCAAGTCTATACGCAAGGTCGCTATCTATATATACACCCATCCTATCACTCCCTTCCAAGTATTCCCAAGCATGTATGACCAAATCGTGTCGAATCGAATGTGGGATAGTATAGGTGATTATCGCCTTCAGCAGAGTGTGTGGAGACTATCTTGAATAAATCGTTTGATTGCTCGGCTCCAATTATGCCCCATCCATTCCTTGAGCGATCGAAACGTTGAATTATCGAGTAGAGTCGCTTGTATTCCCCAGAATTATGTACCAGTCAAAGCCTCACAACACTCACATCCGATCCATCAAATCACCCCCCGCAACACTGCCACTCGAACTACTTTGTCCACTCCCATTCCCAGGCGCGAAGCCATTCTCCCCCGCACTCAACAGATCCTGAACTGCTACCTTCGGCACCTGCGGTACGGGCAACTTACGTTGCGTCCCGTCCGTCCTCGACATGATATCACTGATCGTCAGACCTGATGATCTCGGTGCACTTGTGGCGTTGGTGGTCGAAACGTGGTATTGGCCATCGATGTTATTAGGTTCCATGGGTGCTAACGCAGGAGTATGGTGGTGGTTTAAGGAGAGATTTCGAATGCCCGGGAGGTCGTAACCGCCTCCATAGGGGCGGAGGCGTGGAGAATGTGCGGGTGTGGCGAGAGGAGTGTGGTCTGGTGTGGGGGAGAGAGAGTCGTGGGAGAATGTGGGTGAGGAGGGAGCTGTTGACTGTGGGGAGTTGGGGCGAGAGCGTTTGACCTGTCGGTGGGCGTAGTGGTCGTCTTCGTCATGGGAATGAGAGCGGGACATGGCGTAGGCGGAGAGGGAGGGGAGGTGGTTGCGAGAACTGTGGGTGCTGTGACTGTAGTAAGGGTGTACTCGAGAGGAATTGTGGTGGGGATGATGGGGTGCGCTCTCGCGTTCGAGTTGGGTGGCCGCGTTGGCGAGGATGTCGATATTTTGTCCATTGTTGGGACTGCCACCTAGACTTCGACCGTAGGGGTTGAGATTCGAAGGGATGGTGGAGTAGGAGTAGGAGTGAGGAGGGGAGACGTTGGGCGATCCGATGGTCGATGATGGTGCTGATCGTGATATGCTCTTGATTGGGGGTGGCATCATGGTAGCCATAGGATTATGTTCCAATCCATTCGTTTGAACAGCATGCTGGACATTCTGCGGCGTCTTGTTACTCCTTCTCGAGTTGGGGTTGTTGTGTATCCTCGAATGTCTCGTCAATTCATCGGATCGTGAGAATCGTTTGGTACACCCAGGAAATTGACACGCATGCGGCTTCTCTCCCGTATGAGTGCGAATATGTCTCGTTTGATGTTCCAGACGGTGAAAAGCCTTATCGCACAAAGGACACTTGTATGGTCGTGGTAGATCCTGTCGGTCTTCTCCATGCTGACCCCCAATCATGGGTGGCATCATACTGACGGCGGCCATTTCTGCCTCTCTCTGTTGTTGCTCGGCCAAGTATCTCAACTTATCTCTCGCGGCCTGTTGATCTGCTTCCAAGGTCGACTGTGGATTCAGTAGACTTGAAAAATCTACGGCGGAAGATGCGCGTTGCATGTGATTGCCGCCGCAGCGAAGTCGACAAGTAACCTTTTTTTCTTCTTTCTTTCGAACCTGACGATAGAGGATTCAGATGGAAAATCGAATAATTGCTGAGGAATCCGAGTAATCCTTTCTCTTTTCTATATAATCGAGTGAGTATATAGACCGGGTAATGCCTAGGGTTGGATGTTGTTGTTGGGTCGAGGACGGTATAGTTTTATTGTAGATTAAAGTGATCAACGAGGGTGGGTTTTTGGTTGTATGCTCCAAATTGGTGATGACGGGGCAATAGACGGAGAAGAAGATGTGCCGAGGGGGGGGGGTTGATGAACTTATAAGGATTAAGCGTAAGGGGAGGTACTCCGTAATGTGAAAATGTGGGCGGGCGCAGAAATGTAAAAAAAATGCAGGCGCAGGCGCAGACGCAAAAGCGTGGGTGGGCAACAAGGCAAGGCAAGCCAAGGCCAGGGCTCTAACTTTCGGTGGGCTACCTGTGTGGGCTTGTCTGTGGGTGACGGGGTGTGTCAAAGTTTAGGTAGTGCGGGTTGTAGAAGAAGTAGTTGTAGGGGAGAAGAGACCTAAGAGTACCTCTAAACGAAAGCGCAAGGGAAGGGGGAGAGAAGGGCAACAGGGCAGCAGGGCAGCAGGGCAGAAGGGCAGAAGGGGAAGGGAAGTGAAGGGTGGAGGGATAAGGGAATGGCGCATTTATTTAATTATTATTTATTTTTATTTGGGGAATACGGAATACCCAATCCAATACCCAACACACACCCAACACCTAATCCAATCCAGCACCAAGACTGGCTTAGCTTTTTCTTCTTCTCTTTCAGGCGCTGGGCGGGGTGGTGGAGAGAGAGAGAGAGAGAGAGAGATGCGGTAAGGCAAGGCGGATGTTTAGAGTGGGCTTGCTGGAAGGATGCGGTGATTGACGATGGAACGAAAGAAGTGTACGCTTCTTCCTTCCTTACTCGTAAGCTTTGATCTTTCTTTCTTTGCTTTTGATATCTATCTTCTAACCAGGTCTCTCCTTGATCTTGAAGTGTTTGATATAATATAGACATTTGATGATTCTCTTCTATTTCCTCACAATTCACTTCCATCCCCGGGATTTCAAGATTTCATGGGGGGCCTTCCCTTTCTTTTCTT
>Ga0182030_10003696_pt1 | contig 32693 bp, 32 predicted proteins | sample 812S3MmetaG_FD_121299 | JGI IMG/M metagenome (GOLD analysis project Ga0182030, IMG submission 121299) | Permafrost microbial communities from Stordalen Mire, Sweden - 812S3M metaG (Illumina Assembly) | ecosystem: Environmental > Terrestrial > Soil > Wetlands > Permafrost | place: Sweden... | reverse complement strand
GTCCAACACTTTTCATGTCATCAACAACTACAGTCAATTTGATCAATTCCTCATACTTGGAGCTGCTGATAATTTGATTTTGGGATAATGCGGTGTCCATAAAGGTTTGGTCCTTATTGATAAGTCCCCTGATGGCCATTGCCTGTTCCTGGGCTTGGCGGTTTATTTCATAGATCTGCCCATTGACGACGCTCAAATCATAAGGTTGGACCAAGATCGGCGGAACATCGACAATAGGGGTGGCAAAACCCGCATTGATATTGGAAAGGCCGAAACAAATTATTAAAATGCTGATACTAAATTTTCTTTTCATAAATTTCCTCACCTTTAACCGGCTGCCGGCGCCTGAAGCCCTACTAATGACCATATACTTGTAATCGGTGTGATCCTAAAAATAACCGGTGACAGGCTACTGATCCCTTCACGCCTGACACGTGCGATCATGGCAGGGTTCACATCCAATTCAACGCCCTTGCCATCTTTGGCTATCTTCCACTGCATGCCATTTGAAGTGCTTAAGTCAATACCACCATTGACGTTACCCAAACTATTCAAACTATGGTAGGTCCTTGTAGGTTGTACCTTTAACATGGACGCATCTGGTTTGGGAGGAGAGGCTGTTTTCTTTTGATGGGGCCAATTAATACCCAAACCAATTATAGCGGCCGCCGAAGCTGTCATGACTTTAAAATTCCAGCCAACTGGCCTTGAAGGAACGATCTTAAGATTTTCGTCACTACCCGCCTCAGGGAAGAGATCTTTAATAAGTTTCTTAAGATCTTGCACCACCACCAGACCTTGCAGGGGCCTTCTCTTCTTGGCGGCGATAAATACTACCTCACCTGGAACTTCATTATAACGCACACTTATATCAGGGAATTTGGGGACAATATATTGCCTAAGAAATAATCTAATATCTGCCGGCAAATGCGTGCTTTTAAAAGGAGGCAAATTCAATATTACCTTGCCTTCCTTTTCCAGTATTTTCGGTTTTTCCGACGCTTTATAAACCATTCTCGCAACTTCTAATCCACTTTTATACGCTTCCCTAGTTGTCAAAGGACCAATAGTCCCCGGAACTTCCGTGGAAGCGAACATGGCATGATCTTTATGAAGCCTAAGATAGGAATAAATTCCGTTTATATTTAAAGGATAATCTCCCTCGGGATTTTCAAGGACTAACCTGCCATTTTTTTCTTTCAAAACACCTTGTGTGATGACACCCCCAAACATATCACTTTCAACGATATCTTCCCGAAAGTTCTCGTCATTGGCTTTCAGGGCCCCCAGGAGCCGATCCTTGCTGGTTTGATTAATGCTAATCCCTTCGCTATGCAACGTATTATTTCTTATAACATAAAACGCTGTTTCCGTATCACGTTGAATGACCAAAAGTTCATTAAAAATAAAACCTACTGCCCTTTCGTCAAAATAAAAAGTATATTCATCGGAATGGCCGGACGATTCAATCTTTATCTTAAAAGAATGCCTGTCAAAAGGTTGAATCTGCACGCTAACTTTTCTATGAATATCATCAAGTGTTCCTGTGACAAAGGCGTTTGGCATATTAAGAACAAGGGCCTTAAGGGTATTCCTGGAGGCGGCATTGGAATCTGCCTTTGGGGGGACATCTAATAATTTCTGAGATTCGACATCAAACCTGCCAAGCAAATTATTCACATTTGCAAGCGGATCATCGGCTTTTATTTCCGCCGCAAAAGCCGGCACTCCTGCTTCTGAAATTCTTTTCACGACAACTTCCCTTGGCAAAGCCTGGGAACTGAACAGTACCAGCAAATTCTCTATTTTATAATTTAATAAATACTTTTCATTGTTGTAATAATCAAAACTGAATTTTAAAACAGTCAGTATCGCCAGGGCCCTTTTAACATCACCATTGTCAAACTCCAGATCTCTAGCCGCCTCCCTCAAACTCAACTTTTCTTCAATAAATGCCCTTAAAGTCGGGCTATCCGCCGCGAATTTATCTACCCGCAAATGCCACGTTTCCTTGGTCCGTTTGAACAATTCTTTATATTTCTTCTCCCAATGTTCCGGCTTAGCTTCTTGCTCCCCAGTCGTCTTCGCTGTAGCGGCCGCAGTCTCAACTTCTGGCTTTAACTCTGTTACTTTCTGGGTCAGACTATCTTCATAGACCTTAAAAACATCAAAAAAAGGCGCTTGCGCACTATTACGGATAAAAACCTCCAACATTACATTTTCATAACCGTTATAATATTCTTGAAGGAATCTCGGCACGTGTACAGCATCCATAAAGGCCTTTTGAATGGCTAGAGTAGTAACCGTTTCTTCCATTATATTCTCGCTGAACAAAGCTTCCTTGAAGGCGCCAACCATCTCATCATCAAAAATATTTGCAGTGATGGCATTCGAATCATCCATTAAAGAATTCGATACTAAATAATCTTGCAATGTGGTGTTCTCAACGCCGGGCTTGCAAAGAATACTCAAATTATCTATAAATTTATCAACACCAGCTCTGTCAACATTAACCGCGTTTAATAGTTGCTTTTGCATTAACTTTCTGGTTATTTCAATCTCACCTGGTTCTTGATCTATTCCCCACGCTGTTTTTATAACCAGATCAAACCCTTCATTGAAGCTCAACATCGCCGCGTTGGTTTTTTGAGGAACTATTTCAACTTTTTCCTTGTAGAATGGGGCTTTCGGCCCTGTGTATTTAAGTTTGGGAAGTTGTCTGCTTTTCTCATACACCGCATAGGACTGGACAAAAATAGGCCATATAAGTTTTTCAATATGTGACTCCCAATACTGCCTATACAATTCTGCTAATTCCCTATCCGAAGATGTTTTAGGATGGACTCTTTTCTCCCATAAAATCCGATCTTCTCCTATTTTTATAATAAGCTCATTGAACAATCGATGGGGGACTTCAAGCCCTGGCTTGTTCATCATAATTTCATATCTGGCTCTTTTCTTAACGCCTGGTCTGGCATCATCAGTTGCTGCAACAATTTGGCGCGGCGAACCATTTATTGTTTTGCCCCTATATCCCGAAGCTCTGGCGACTTTAACCCCTGAAAATCTTTTCCCCCTAACGAAATTCACTGCAGTAGCCACAACATTTTTCCCAATCATCGCCGCGTTCATGTTAACCAAACTTTCATTTTCAAACAATTCACCGAACACTGTGATATGTTGATCAAGTTCTTGAATATTGAGCACGCTCGCAACACCTGCCCTAAATCCACCGGAGAAATATTTACGCGGGACCATCTCACCTGTAGAATTCACATCTTCCTTTATATAGTTAAACACGCCTTTTTTATAGGCTTTCAAATATTGCTCATAGATTTGTTCTTTGACACTGGGGTCTTTTAAATTAATGCCTTTGACCTTGGACTGGTCCGAATAGACTTGATTAAGCAACGCTTCTTTCAGGTTTTTCTTGTACCAGCTGGAAAGGATGATGGAGTTAAATATTTGACGAAGATTAGCAAAATTCCGGCCCGTATTGACTTCTTTTTCCAATTCAGGAAGGATGATTTCCCGGACGATATTAGAGGCGATTGTGCTTGTCGGTCGGTTGTTTCCATGGGGTGCTTTCAAATTCAACCCTTCGTCGCTTGGCAGCGTGCTTGGGGACACGTACCCCTTCCCTTCGGTCAGGGGAACATGTCCCCTGGTTGGCAATTGGTGTTTTTGCAGTGCCAAATAATCTTCTTCCAGCATGACCTTGAGATGGCAGCCTGTCACAAAAGCTGTTTGACCATGTTCCAGGACATCTGCCTTGTCCGCCATGATCCATACCTTATTAAAGGTATTGACCGGCACTTCGGTTGTGCCAAATTCCCTTTGGGCTTTGGCGTAAACTTTATCCCAAAAGGCCCTGCCCAATTGTTTTTCCGGGTAAATAAGAGAAGCGGTGATCTGTTTTAAAATGTAGTCCTGTTCTAAAAGGTCGCGGCCCATATCTGTAAGGCCCAAAACCTCAGGGATCATCCTGTTCTTTTCATAGGGGGATAAATTGACCCACAGGTCTTTGTCAGGGATGGCAAGGCTCGCCAAAAAATATTTAATGAGCTTTTCACCTTCTTTTTTAAGAGGCTCGCCGGACATCTTTTCCTGTCCGACATCAACGATAAAATCAAACAAAAAAGGATTATCTTTGTGAACGGTCAATCCTTTGATGATCACCGGGGCATAGGCAGGGCTTAAATTAACCATGGTGCCGGGTGCAGGTAAAACAGCCCCACCCTCTAAAGAGAAGGCAGTAGGACAAACAGGTCCCAGGCTTGTTAAGAAAAAGGTAAAAATAACGCTCAAACTTAAAATTCTTCTAAACATGATAAATGTTGCCTTCCCTTATCGTTCAGCTCCGTTTAATAGTTGAAATATAGATAATTAGCGTTACTATAATTGCAGGAATGTAAAGTACGCGTTATCCTGAAAGGATAGCATATATTTGGACGTTGTCAAATAAGCTAAGCCTATTTGGCTGGTCATAACATATTGATAATAAATATGTTACGTAATATAATAAAATACTATTCAATCTATTAAGAATTAATCTCTAATTAAGCTGTTTTTTGCGCTTCCGGGGAGATCCCTTTGGAGATAAATTCACGCTCTTGTTTGGATAAACTCTTTAGGGCTTCATCAATACTTTTAAAGCCCTGAGTATAGATAAAAAACTCTTCGGTAGGGATAAACAGTTCAAAATTCTTGGCTGTTATTTCACATTGACCAAAAACCCGGATCCTCCGGGCTTGGGCCTCAAAATACCTCTTGAATTTAAATGGCCTAATCGGAGGGTTGCGGATCGGCAGTTCTTGTATCATATGCCCCGCGTCGTTCGTGTCATCCTGTACGCATAGACATAGTGGGGGCTGTCTGCGCCGCCGGGGCCGCCTTTACAGCCTTTCTTGATAAAAATGGCTTCAATGATCTTGGCCATGGATTCTGATCCGGCATCCCGGTATATCCATGCCCCTGCTTCTTGGGACACATTATGCCCTTGAAACAACCGTTGATCAGGGTTAGCGGCGACTCCCACGTACCACTCCCGGTAACCTTTCCCACATTTAGTAATACGGACATCTATTTCAGTTTCAATGCTCATATATCTCCTTGAGTATGACCTTGGTCTTTTTCTTTTATCATTTTGGAAAGACTGTTGAAGTTCCGAGAAAGCCACGAGAGGACTGCCATTTGTTTTTTGACTTGGTCCACGCTTCTGGCAGGCGTGCCCCAGATAGCGGCATTTTCCTTAATATCGCCGATGATGCCGCTTTGGCCTCCGATGCTGACATTTTGACCGATAGTAATATTATCAATGACCGCAACCTGTCCGCTCATGGTCACATTGTCCCCGATAACCGTGCTTCCGGCGATGCCGCATTGTGCGGCCATGATCACATTCTTACCTATTTTGACATTATGGGCAATATGACAAAGATTATCTATTTTAGTCCCTGCCCCTATGATCGTGCAGCCTAAAGAGCCTCTGTCGATCGTGGTGTTGGCCCCTATTTCCACATTGTCCTCTATGACCACTGTCCCTAATTGCGGGAACTTGTAGATCTCCCCGCGGTCCCTGAGATACCCAAACCCATCCGAGCCGGCGATCACCCCGCTGTGCAGGACGATCTTATTTTCCAATATAGTGTTTTCATAAAGCACGACATTGGAGTGCAGGTGGCAATGCTCTCCTATTTTACAATTCTTCTTGATCGCACAACCGCTTTCAATGGTCGTATCGTCGCCGATCACCACATTCTCCTCAATGGAGACGTGCGCGCCTATCCGGACACCTTTGCCTAAAATGACGGAATCCGCGATTCCAGCGGAGGGATGAACGAAGGGCGCTGCGGGGTCTTTTTTGTGAAAGGACTTATACGCGATCAAAAAAGCAAGTTTAGGATTATTGACCCTTATCAGGGGTTTGGAGGAACTTCTGGAAGTCTTGGTCGTCAATACGCAGGCTGTTTGGCTTATCTCCGCCTGCCTAAGGTTATCTTCGTTGGTCGCGAAGGTAAGGTCGCCCAGGCGCGCTGACTCAATGCCGCTTAAATCTGTGATATCGACGTTGTCATCACCTTCAATAATGCCTTCAATAAGAATAGCCAACTCTTTGATTTTCAAGACGCATAGTATACATCAAAAGGGTGGCTTGGTCTATGTATTAGAATTTAGGGGGCAATTGAATGGTTTGTCTTTAAATCGACTTCTTTGACAACATTTAAATTCTTATCGTATTTAATGATTTTATCAGGGCTGACAACAATGATGCCGCCGTCGGGTGTAGAAACTACATTTTTGTCCAAAACTGCCATCTTCCCCATCATCTCGTGCATCTCATTAAGTAACGACTCTAATCTTGTTGCAGTCTGGAATGCTGATGATCCTGGTTGCCGCCTGAAGTTTGTTTTCTGTTTCTGGGGACCGGCAGGGGCTTTTTGAGCAGCAGCAGGTTGGCCTTGCGCGGAGACATTCGAGTTGCGCTTATTCATGAATCTGTCTAAGGAAACTTGTTGGTCGCCATAGAGCGGGACAATGGGTTTCTTTTCTTCTGCAACGGGCACATCTTTCGGCTTAGGAGCAACTATATTATCTCCGTCAATGGATGCTATTTCCCCAAGAAAATAAGTTTTAGGGACCCCTTTAACTTCGATCATTACGCGAAGCTCTGTGCGTTCAATGATCCGGCCTTCTATTTTTTGGCCGGACTGAAGGATAAGCGAATCTGCATACGCAAAAGAGGATAAGCCGAGACTTATCATTAAAACCAGCGCATATCCCAACAAAAATCTAAACACAGCCCCTCCCTTAATAAACCCGACTAAGGTTCTTTTAATTAAAATAAATCCAATTTCGACAATAGTCAATCAATGTTTGGGATTAAATTGGGATTAAATTTTCTTGAACTTTAAAACTTGTTTTTCAAAAATTTGATAGCTGATATAGGCCAGGGGGATGGAAATAAGCTCAAGTCCTAAGGCCGCAAAACCAAGTTTTAAATTCCAAAAAGCTTCACAAACACTACGGATCAAAGCAGCATCCTAATTTTAGCGTCCAGAGATAACATCCCTCGGCGAATTTTGGACTGGTAAGCAAACATTTGCTACGCTGATTCCTAAGATCAAATACATAATAACTTTAATTCTCATAAACTTTCTTGTGTTTAAAGCTTTCGACTCGCATTATTTACAACGCTCAAAAAATTATTTACATTATCTTCTCCTGCAAGGGCCGTTGCTACATCACCTGCTGTCATTTTTTCTTCTTCTCTATAAACTTCTCCATTTAAAGTCACGATTTCACCTTCAACTGTGACCTCAATATTATCAACAACCAGTGACAATGACATTTCTCTGCCTAGAGCATCCTTAATGTCAAGGCCCAAGTCATCATCTGTGCCGGTTGTATTTAACCTGAAATTATCCTTCAGGACACCTAACGCCTTTGTATCTTCAAAATCCTGCTCATTTACTTTTTTCATTGTTAACTCTCCTTACAAGATCCCGCCTGCCCCGCCGCTTTTCTGCGGTGGCCGCTTGGCCATTAGCCAGGCGGGGCTGTTTTATCAAATACTCGGGTAACCATATGAAGCAAATAATGATCCTCAAATGGTTTTAGTAAAAAACCCACTGCCCCTGCTTTTAACGCCATTTCCTTAAAACGGTCATCCTTATCCGCCGTAATAACAATGACCGGGAGTTTATACCCTGTTTTATCAAGTCTTTGCTGTGTATCCCATCCATTTAATCCCGGCATATGGATATCCAGGATCAAACAGCCTATGGCGCTGTTTGGTACAGCCTTAAAGAATTCCTCCGCAGAAGAAAATGTATCCACTGCAAACCCGTAAGAGACCATAAGTATTTTAAGCGAGCGAAGCACTGACTCGTCATCATCTAAAATGTAAATATGTTTTTCTTTTAAGGGCATGTGGTAATTCTTAAGAGGCAACTCTCCTGTTGGTATCATAGGCATGGGCATCACTTTTTTATTTTAAAAAATTATAAAAAAATATCAATTATACCAATTTCCTGATTAAGAAATGCGCGTTCGAAAAAGCACCTAAGTTTTTGAACGTGGAAGGTACGGAAACTCGTTCAATTAACATTTTTTCGAACGCGCAAATCCAATATCTTAGTTGCTAATTAGCGGCGTGTGCAATATTGTGGCCCGTATCCGCTACGTCTTGGCCTGCGCCATGGACCGTATTACACCCCGTTAATGAAGTCACTAGAAATAAACCCAATAACATGAATAATGAAAACTTTTTCATTTCAATCTCCTTTTTTGATTAAACAGGTGAACCATTTTAAATGTGCTGCGAAGAATCCAATTAAATGTATTTTAGGGATATTTCTAAAATGAATCAATTATACCGAGGTATAATTGGCACAGCATGATGAAATAGGTATACTTGATTCAATATGCTGGATATATCTAAAGTAACCGGTTATTTATACGTGGGATCCATAATCGCGAAAGAACAGGCCGATGAATTACAGGCGTTTAATTTTAATTTGATTATTTCCATGATCGGGCAAATGGCGCCTGATAAAATTTACACTCTCCCCCCGTTTAAAACATTATGGATTAAAACTTATGATACTTTTTTTATTCCCATTTCAATCAAGAAACTGCTTATTGGAGTTACAGCCGCGTTGCCTATTATTCAAAATAAAGGCAAAGTCTTGGTTTTTTGCATGCTAGGCAAACATCGAAGCATTGCTATGGGTGGTGCCATCCTTATTAGTCAGGGATATACCAGTAAGGAGGCCATAAACTTATTGATTACTGCACGTTCGGTAGCTGACCCAAAGATGTGGTATATCCGAAGCCAAATTATGGCCTTTGAAAAATATTGGCAAAAAAGATAATTATTATGGAAAAGAAAATAAAAAATATTCACATCATTATTAATCCCGCTGCCGGGAAAAAGGGGCCCGCTTTATCTGTTATCAATGCGTCCATGAAAGAAGCCGGTATTAAGTGGGAAGCATTAATTACACACCAGGCGAACGATGCGATCCAGTTTGCTAAGGCTGCCGTCAAAGAAGGAGTCGACGCCCTCGCAGTTTACGGCGGCGACGGTACACTCATGGAAGCAATCAGCGGACTGATCGGATCAGAGATGCCTTTGGCTATTTTACCTGGAGGATCGGCCAATGTCTTGGCTAATGAACTTGGGCTTCCCACTGACCTTAAAGAAGCCTGTGCGGTCTTAAGCCATGTCCCCTTAAGGACGAAACTCATTGATGTGGGGCAATTCAATAGCCGTTACTTTATTACAGGAATAAGCATTGGTTTTGGAGCGGATTTGGTTAAGGGGGCCAATCGTGAGAGCAAAAATAAGTTCGGTATCTTGGCCTATTTTTTTGCGACTGCCGCCGCTTTAAAGAAGCTTAAACTCTCACATTATCATATAAAAATCGATGGGAATGAATACGAAGTTCAAGGCTTAACGTGCATGATTAATAACGCAGGGAACCTCGGGTTTACTAAAGTATCTTTAGATAAGCATATAGATGTCAGTGATGGGTTATTGGATGTTGTTGTCGTACGAAAAGCGAATTTAAGCCTCTTAAAACTAATGATCATCACATTAATCAAAGGTGAACGGCCTGACAATTTTGAATTAGTGGAGCATTGGCAAGGTCGCCAGATCAGTATTTCCTCAAGCCAAAAACAGGTGATCCAGTGTGACGGCGAGGTTTTAGAGAAAATTCCTGCCTCTATTAAGATCATTCCAGGAGCGATCAAAGTTATGGTCCCTAAAAAGGAGACTGAAAACATTGAATAAACACCTGTTGGCTTTTTATGCCTTGATCGCGGTCAGTATTATTGGATTGACTTATTTTGTCCAGAGTTACCCAGTATCCTTCATTGATCTCGACATTACCCGGGAAATCCAGGAAATCAAAATGGGACATCTGACCAAAGTGATGGAATTTATCAGCATATTTGGCAATTCTGTCGGCATGCCAATCTCGGTCATTTTTGCTGCATTGTTGTTCTATTTTACTTATCACCGAAGAGAATCTTGCTTTGTTTTAGGTGCCCTTATTGCTGATCTATTGAATCTATTGTTCAAAATATTGATCCATCGCCCCCGGCCAACATTAGCAAACGCCAAAGTGTTATTAATATTTACCCAAAGCAGTTTCCCTAGCGGACATGTGGTCCATTACGTTGTATTTTTTGGTTTTCTTCTGGCGGTGATGATAGTAAAAAAGCAGATCCCTACATATCTTCGAATCTTGATCGGGGGTTTTTCCGGATTTTTGATCCTTACGATTTCATTCTCTCGGATCTACCTTGGCGCTCATTGGGCCACAGATGTGTTGGGAGGGTATCTATTCGGTTCCATTTATCTTGCCGTCATCCTTACGTTTTATTTAAAAGATCACATCAAACATCACGGACGTGATCCAAAAATGAAAGCTTAAATTCATACTGACATTCTACGATGAAGTTTTAAAAACAAAAAGTTTATTGCAAGTAAAACTTAAAGCTGCCGTTAATATCGAAGCTGTGGCAATGGCTATAAAAACGGCATGGGGCCACACGTGGAGAATAACCTGATTCGCTGCAACATTGAACACGAACAAAATTAGATCGACAAAGAAATAGCGGCAAACTTCCGGGGTTGTTGCCTGCTTTCTTTTACGTTTAAATATCCATTTTTTACTGAATAAATAGCTGATGACATTCGCAATGGTATAAGAAATTGCTTTAGAAACGCTATAGGGCAGCCGGAAGTGGATCAAAAGATAATAAATCCCAAAATCTAATGCGCCGATACAAGGCGTTACAATTAAATACCGAGTAATCTCTTTTTTAGTTTTCATATCATTCTTTACCAACAACTTTTCTTAACTGAATATTGCGAGGGCTCCATTTTTAAATATACAAGAATAACAATCCCAAGCAACATAAATCCGATTATATACGCCGCAAGGATATCTGTAGCCCAATGTGTATTAAGATAAATCCGAGCGACAGAAATACCCGCAATTAAAAGAATACATAGCAGGCCAGTGCTCCATCTCAACGTCCAATTGATGCGGGAATTTACCAGCATGACAGTCAAAATAAACCCAAAGAATACAACATAATGGACCACATGTCCGCTGGGGAAGCTTGCCTGTTGAAATTTGGGGAATATCACAGCCTCATCGGGTCGATGTCGATTGATAATCAATTTCAAAAGAATATTAATAATATCTGCAATAAAAACACTTAAAGTAAACCATGCCTCTCTCTTATAAGAAGTGACAAAAAATAGAAATGAAACACAAAAAACAGACAAAATCATCTTGTAATCCATCCCCCACCAACTAATAAAACTCATAAGATTTGAAAAATTTCTCCCTCTGTCTTGACGAATTATACCTGAAATATCGGCATCAAAAGTTGGCCAGAAAAAATGCACAAAAAACAAAAAAAGTATAATAGAGGCAACCCCTCCTATATAAAACGTAACAATCATCTTGTGATCGGAACAAATTCTTTTAATTGGCTTCATTATGGCATTATTCTCCTTTTTGCATAACCTCAGAAAGGCCGATAGCAATGGCCTGTTTTTTACTCTTTACAGTTTTTCCGCTTTCTATGCTTGCATGATGATATTTTAGGGATAGATTAAGATGAATCAATTGTACTTAGGGTTAATTGCCATTATTGTTCATTTTGTTATATACTACATTCATTATTAATTAAAATAAATATTACGAGGAACTTATGGATAGACTACCAAAGCATCTGGGCATCATTCCGGATGGAAACAGAAGATGGTCCGAGCAAAAAGGATTGCCAAAAGAAAAAGGGTATGAAAATGGGATCGATCCCGGTCTGACCCTTTTTAAATTATGTCAGCAGACAGGCATCAAAGAGATCACTTATTACGGGTTTACCACAGATAACACTAAAAGACCTGCAGAACAAAAAATAGCTTTTACAGAAGCCTGCATCAAAGCTGTAAAAATACTTTCCGCAGAAGATGCCTCCCTGCTGGTTTTAGGCAATAGCGATTCCCCGTCATTCCCGAAAGAATTGGTGCCTTTTACAAAACGGAGAAATTTTGGAAAAGGAGGAATAAAAGTAAATTTTTTAGTGAATTACGGTTGGGAATGGGACTTGAACTCATTAAGAATGGCCGATCCCGGAAAAAAGAATGTTGTCCCTTATATAAAGTCAGCGGAGGTTTCCAGGATTGATCTGATCATCCGGTGGGGAGGACGAAGAAGATTGAGCGGTTTTTTGCCTGTACAGTCAATCTACGCTGATTTTTATGTGCTCGATGATTATTGGCCGGATTTCAAACCTGAGCACTTCTTCCAAGCATTAAGCTGGTACCAGGAACAAGACGTCACTTTGGGCGGTTGATGAAAAAGGTCAAGTCAATTTACGTTCCGCAAGTTCACGATCAAGCCCTTCTATTCCCTCCGTTGTATCTTTAATAAATTTAAACCTCTCAACGTTACTGTTAGCCATATTCTCTTCCTCAACTTGTTCAGTAACAAACCACTGTAACATGATCTCTGTTGCATGATCGCCTTCACTTTTGGCCAAATCCACAAGGTCATTGATCAAAGCACTTACTTTTAACTCTTGCGCGTATGCCGCTTCAAAAACAGACAAAAAAGATTTCCCTTCTGTTTGGGGCGCCTCAATGGCCGTCAAAACAACTTTTTCACCTCTGGAAATGATATATTCATATAATTTCATCGCATGTTTTAATTCCTCATTCGATTGAACTTTATACCACCCGGCAAATCCGGACATGTGATGAGATTCAAAATATGCAGCCATGGATAAATAGGAATAAAAAGCATTGAACTCCACATTTATTTGCCTGTTAAGTGCTTTTTGGATCTTTGGTTTTATCATCATAAATTTCTCCTAATTAAATTCGACCTCCCACCCCCACGATAAGTTATATCCTGTCGGGATGTTGGTATTAACTATTTTTCTCGAGCTTCGGATAACCCGACGGCGATGGCCTGTTTTTTATTCTTGCCACATAAGAAATCATCCTATGTTTTATGTATTCGGGTCCCTTTTTTAATGGTTCGTCGTAACTGCAACTGTATCATCCCCCGGGTGATGATAAACTGTCGTGGTTTGCGAGGGAGGATTGTCACGAACGTTTGTAGTGCGCGCAGAAAAACACCCTTGAAGGGAAATAAGCGAAGCGGCGCAGATTATAATTTGTAGTATTTTTACTGTCATATTTTTCTCCTTTTGAAGATCTTTATGGTTTATGAAGCTTAAAGTACTTTCCGGCCTCTAATGAGTTGCATAATTACAACAACAACGGCAATAACAAGCAGGATGTGAATAAACCCACCCATTGTGTACGACGAAACCATTCCTAACAACCAAAGCGCAAGCATGATAACTGCAATTGTGTATAACATATCTCTCCTTTTGGGATACTACATCCCTACGAATTTAAACCTGCTTTTTTAATTTATCTGCGACTTGATCTCGCCGCTTTTATTTATGGCTATATTTTAGGTGGAAGGCGTAAATGAATCAATTGTACTAAGGTATAATAAAGTATTCCGATGGGTGATTAACTGAGAGAGGAAAAATAGCTGTTTTTTAAAAGAAGCGGATGAGCTCTGTTACAGTTTTAGACCACATCTGTGCCAACAGGAATCGTGAAATAAAATGTTGCGCCACGATCGGGATTATTTTTGACATCCAAATGGCCGCCATGAGCCTCAACAATGGAACGGCTAATAGACAAACCCATGCCTAAACCATCCAGTTTATTCGTAAAAAAATGTTCGAATAGCTTGGTCAAATTTTGCTCAGGGATGCCGCATCCGGAATCCTTGACCGACACCATGATCATCCCGGGGTCTTTGCTTGACGTGGTGATCAACATTTCACGGGGGAGTTGATTGTTCACCATCGCATCAAAACTGTTACTAATAAGGTTCAAAAGCACCTGCTGGATCTGTATGCGATCGCCATGAATAAGCGCAAGTGTTCTTTCCAATTCAACTTTCAGGACAATATTTCTTACCGTAATATCGGTAATAACCAGCGAGACCGTCTCGTTAATAATGGCATTAATATCAACCGGCATCATTTCAGGGGCAGTCTTCTTTAACAGTGACCGTAAGCGCTTGATGACTTGGGTCGCCCGCTGGTCATCATTGATAATGTTTTGATGTATCTCCTGTAGCAGAAGACCTTTGTCTGCCTCGTTTTTGGTGGGATTTGTTAATATACGTTGGGCTGCTTGAGCGTAAGAAAGAATAGACGTCAATGGCTGGCTGATTTCATGGGCAAGAGAAGAGACAAACTCAGCAAGCTTTCCAACACGCGTGACATGTAAAAGCTCTTCGCGTTTTTCTATGATCTCTAAATCCTTTTGCCGCATCAATGTAATGTCAGTTTTGATCCCTACATAATGGGTGACGGTACCGTTGACATCACGCACCGGAGTAATGCGCAGTAAATTCCAATATTTTTCACCATTTTTCCTAAATTGGAGCATCTCCCCAAAAAATGATTTGCAATGATGTAAGCTGTGTTTTATTTCCTCAAAAAAACGAGGATCGGTATAAGGCCCGTAATGTAAAAAATAATTTTGACCAAGGGTTTCCCCTTTTGTATAACCTGTCATTTTGTAATAAGATTGATTGGCATAAATAAAAGGAAAATTAGGATTTATAGCATCAACAATAAAAATACCATCCGAAGTTGCTTCCATTGCCTTAGTCCTGATGTGGATCTGTTCTTCTGATCTTTTCTGCTTATCTACCCCCTGCTTTAATTGTTCCTCTTTGATGCTCAAATCATCAGTCTGCTTCCTAACCTTCCTACTCAAACTTTCCCTGGTTTCATCTGAAGCCGGAAATTGATCTTCTTTACGCCTTCGGGGTGTATTCAAGGCATTCATCGTACTTTTATTTCTGTCTAAAAATGAATCCATAAGATACTTTCTACTGCAGATTAGCGTAATTAGCAAAGCCCGTACTCACAGAAGATATCAGCTAAAAAGGCATTTGAGGCAGGATGATGTAGTAAGAGTATCCTTAATGTCAATTAAATAATACTCCTTTATCGGATGACAGTCAAAGTCTTTAAAATGGCGTGGTGTGTTTAAAAGTACTTTAGTTTAGTGATCTTTTTTCAGCAGAGGTGAGCACAATGGTGAAGTCTACTTTCTTAAGCACCCTGCAGGCCGTCTCCCACAAATCCGCCTCAAGGTTGGTTTGCAAAAAAACCGATGATATAAAATAATCTCCCACTGCCCAGGAGCAGGCTTTCTTGCCTTTCCCGGCGACTTTATAGATCTCTAAGGCGCCCACCTTCTTGGCCCCCAGCATGGCAACCACCTTAAAGACTTCCATTGATTTAAGCGGTGTAAAGAACCTCTTGTCCCCATCCCAAACATCATTGAGCGGAAGATTAATAAATTTATAAGAGGGATGCGTCATACTGCTTCTGGGCACTGCAAGATGGAACCTGATGATATTTTTTACTATTCTATAGGAAATTTCTTTCGATACTCCATATACCCCGAAAAATTCCAATACTGCTTTGATCACTCTTTTAATATAGTAAATAAAATAAAAACTAAAAGGCCGCTTTATGATCCTTATTACCTTGCCGGCAATCTGTCCCGTTTGGATCTCAAAATTATCCGGATAGTCGTGGGCATCGCCCTTGGTGGCAAATAACTTTTTGCCGTTCTCCTCGCGTATATTAACTATCCTGTGGCAGACCAATAGTCCGTAATTCCCAAACGCAATAATGTCGCCAGCCTTAAGCTCTTCCTTTTTTGTGCTGTCGATGACTATCCTGTCGCCTGATACGATCGTCGGCCTCATGGATTGCCCAACCGCGTCGGTAACAATAAGTTCGTTAGCGCGGGCCTTTTTATCAAGAGCATCCTCCACGACCTCCAAAAATTCATCCATATCATAGACCTTTACGTTCTCTAAACTCATCGCTTTTGCTTTCTTTTTTTTATCCGCTCTTCATACCGAATGCGAAAGAATCTCAATAATTCCTCATCTTTTTCAATCTTCAATATTCTAAAGATGTTTTTATACATATCAGGGCTGTCAGGCCCTATGATCGCCGCTTTTTTATAAAGGGCCAGGGATTCTTTGTAACCACCTCTTTGGGCTGCAATTTCGGCCTCCATCTTATAAATCCTACCGTTAAGAGGATCAATCTTTTTGACCTTTTTAAGAATATTTTCGGCCCCTTTCAGATCATCCAGACGTAGAAGACACTCGGCCAATCTCACCAGCGCCTCCATGTCATCAGATTTAATTTTTACGGCGTGATTATAGTTTTTTTTCGCGTCCGCGTATTTTTCACGGGCAAAATCTATATCCCCCATGCCACGATGAGCATTATGATCACGGGGATCGCAAAAAATTATTCTTTCGAACTCTACGCGCGCAAGCTTGAATTTACCCTCCTTTAGATAGATCCCTCCGAGGTTATTATCTGTGACCCGTAATGTCGGGTCATTGTGCAATGCCATTTTATAATAAGATTTAGCTTCTTGGACTTTATTTTTTTCCCAGCAAATGTTGTGCCGCCATAAATAAAGATGGGCGATGAATTTTTGCCTGAAGGCCCTATTTTCATCCCCGTTAAAGCGGGAATCTAATACATTCTCCTTTTCAAGCAGCTTCTGGGCCTCTTTGATATCCCTAAAAGATCTATCCATGTCATTCCTGGAATAACTTTTGATCGCGTTATTTCTCAAGGTGAAGCTCTCCTCCAATTCGGAGTTCAGAGCATCATACTTCAGCCTGAGGGCGATTTCATCCCCGAAAAATTTATAGAGGATGGGAGTATACCTGCCGTTGACGGAATATGCGATCGTCGTAACGGTCCTGCTGGGAAACTTTTCTTTTAATAGAGCAACTAATTGATCCGGGTAGATCCAGGGGGCGCACTCAAAATAGATATTCTTAACCCCGGCGTAGGCACAGTTAAAAAGAAGAAAATCAACGTCAATATCCAGAAGGACGGGATCGCTTTTGACAAGAGATGAAAATAAATTCGTAATGAAAAAATCTTTATTTAAAAGTTTTGAACGTATGGCGCAAAACAAAAATTCCGTCACAGCTTTTTGTCCGGGGGCCTGGGTGGAAAGCCCAACCAATAGCCGTTTAAAAAACGGCACAGAATCCCTGAATTCTTTATGGGTGCCTGGCACGATCCAGTTAAAACTTTTAACGATACCATCGCGCATGGCGGGATAGATAAAGTTGGCGAGACTTGCCTGTCCTTCAAGGTCCTTGCCGTATTTCTCATACAACAGCAGGCGCTCAAGTCGCTTTTTCAACTCCGTCAGGTCCCGGGAGGCCTGAAACGATTCTTGCGCGGGCATTAAAGCATAGTACCCGAAATCAATATGCGCATCGATGTGGACGAGCAGGGCGTCTTTAATTTTAAGTTTTCGCCACACCTCAAGCGCTTCATGGTGGTCCTCCATGAGGAATATTCTTTCACTTAACATGCGGACATTTTAACAAAGAATAATCGCTTTCCAATAACATATTTTGTATGATAGACTTCCCAAATGGCGATAAAGAGAGAACGATATAAAGACTTTTCGCGTGACTTGCATGCGCATACCGGACATCAACCGATCGTAGCCCAGATGGAATTTACCCACCGTTGTCCTCTTCATTGCGAACATTGTTATACCGATTGTTACAATAATAATGAGTCCACCAAAGGTGACCTGTCCACCTCCAAAGTAAAGGAACTGATGGATAAATGTAAAGCTGATGGTGTCATATGGTTCTGCTTTACTGGCGGGGATCCCTTAATGCGTAAGGATTTTATAGAGCTTTACCTCTACGCGAAAAAGCTGGGGTTTATAACAACCGTATTCTCCCCTCTCGTCTCCATGAGCGCGGATGTCTTAAAAACTTTTATAACATATCCCCCGTTTAATATCGAAACTACTCTGAATGCCGCGACAGATTCTAAATATAAAGAAATAACCAAGACCGATCTTTTTCAAAAGCACGTCCAAAACATCAAGAAACTGCTTAAAAACAAAATCCCTGTCCGGGTGAAGACCCAAGTCACTAAACAAAATATCGGTCAAATTGAAAAGATCAAAAAACTGGTGGGATCGTTAGGCCTTGATTTCAGGCCTTCGACGATGCTTCATGCGCGCCTGGATGGTGATACCCACCCCGCTACCCTGCGCCTTGGGCCCAAAGAAGCTATCCGTGTTAATGAACGATACGGATTCTTTGATGATGAAGAATCAAGGCCTGCGGGAAAAAAGTTTGATGTCAAAAAAATGATAGGAATTCCTGACAATGACAAGCTCTTGACCTGCGCCGCAGGAGGGCATGCCTTCTGGATCTCCCCTCAAGGGAAAATGCTTATTTGCGGTAATCTGCGGATAAACGGGTACGATCTTCTTAAAAAAGGCAACACCGTTAAGGAAGGTTTTTATAAGCTGCATCAAGAAATCCACGATTTAGAATTTAAGACGAAGAGCAAGTGCCGGACGTGCGAATACAGATTAATCTGTAAATGGTGTGCTGGCCGGGCGGTCCTCGAAACCGGTTCATTGGAAGAACCCATAGAGTATTTCTGCGCGCTAACAAAAGAAACTATCCGATCTCAACGTCACAAGCCGCTTCACAGACAGCCATCTTCTTTGATTCGGGATCGCAGGTGAAAAAATCTTTCTTTAAATGCCATGCCTTAGCCGGGCACCAATGGCAGAAGCCAGCCATATCGCAAGTGCCGCACGCATATTCTTTGGGCAATTGGACATCTTCAACGAGGCTGTTTAATCTTTCCCAACACTCTTTTAAAGATGTTTTCAGGATATCATACTGCGGGTAATGGATCTCAAGACAAAAATTCATTTCGCCGTAAGGTGATATGGTAACCTCCGTCTGTCCGGCCCCGCAGTGGAATAACGATCTTCGGCCGACGGTTCTTCTTATCATCGTTCCACATCCGTTTTTCTTATCGCCTATCTTATTATTACCTGCAAGTCGTCTTTTTATTCTTAAAATTTCATCGGGACTAACCTGATATTTTAAAGGGCTGTCATCGCCATCGGCTTTGCGGGTTACCGTTGGCCCATAACGAAAAAGACAATCCATTTTCTTCGCCAAAGCCCGGATCTCGAAAAGCTCATCTTTGTTAAGTGTCATCAAGGTTGATTTGAGCTGGACCGTCACTCCTTCTTTCTTCAAGAATCTTATGGCATCCATGACCTTGTGAAAACTGCCTTTAACGCCGGTTATTTCTTCAAATGTCTTTGGGTTAGCGCCCAAGACCGATATATCCACACGGTTTAGGCTTGGCGCCAGAACGGCTAATTTCTTAGCGTTATCCCTATTGATCAGAAAACCATTGGTCAGAAGACTTATCCGAAAGCCGCATCTTTGGGCATGATCAAGGATTTGAAATATGTCACGACGAAGGAAAGGCTCTCCTCCTGTAAAACCGATATGAAAAGTGCCTGCGTCTTTTAACTGGTCAAGGATCGAGAAAACCTCTTGCGTGTTTAATTCTTTCTTCTTGTCAGGCGCCAGATAACAATGCAAACAACGAAAATTACACCTGTAGGTAAGTTCAAACATCACGCGTGAGGGGATCTTGTTATCCCTCGCATGTTTGCTCATTGCCGCATAGAATTCAGTACTGTTTTGTTTTTTAATAACCATAAATATCCCTTGTTACAACTGATTTTGAAAAAAGTCGCGGTAGTCCTGGCTTCTGTGCAACAATTCTTCATGCTTCCCATGGATGGCCATGCCCTTAACAAAGAAATAGATCTTATCGGCATCCTTCACTGAAGATAGCCGCTGGGAAATAATGATTGTGCCCAAACCCTGTCGTTTAGCTCTTAAATTTTCAAAAATTCTTTCTTCAGTATACGCGTCAACCGATGAGGAGGCTTCATCAAGAATAAGTACCCTTGGATTCCTGGCTACGGCGCGGGCAATGGAGATCCGCTGTTTTTGCCCCTGCGAAAGCCGACATGCATCCTCTCCGATAAAACTTTCATACCCTTGAGGTAAACCGGTAATATAGTCATCAATGCACGCGATTTTACCAGCCTCGATGATCTGGGTATCACTTAAGCTTTTAAGACCATAACGGATATTCTCTTTTACTGAAAGATCAAATAAAAGCGGCTGTTGTGTTGCAATGCCTATATTGCTCCTTAACGATTTTAATTTGATGTCTTTTATAGAGACCCCATCCAATTGCACGTCTCCAAAGGTAGGTTCGTATAAACGTAAAATCAAATTCATCAATGTCGTTTTCCCGCTGCCGGACAATCCTACAACCCCGACCCATGAACCCGCTGGTATTTCCAAATTCAGGTTTTCAAATATGGCCTTATCATTTTCATAACCAAAAGTGACTTCCTTAAAATTAATTGTCCCTTTGATCTGCTCCAGCTCTATAGCATTGGGTTTGTCCTTGATCCGTGGTGCTATGTCCATTATTTCATAAAATTTGTCAATAGATACCCTTTCATTGGACAAATATGCTATCCTGGTGCCAAGAGATTCAAGAAGAGCTCCTATCTGGACTAAATAGATCATTACCGCTGTATAACTGCCCAGAGTAAGCTGGCCTTTGATGATCATCCATCCCCCGTAAATAGTCACCAGACCTAAAATACCCTTTGATAAAAACGACGCGCTTAAAGTATTTATGGTTGACCAGCGAAAACTTTTTATTAAGGACCGGATATTTTCGACCAATGATTTAACGTATTTGCGGTGCTGAAAACTTTCCAAAGCAAAGGCCTTAATGATCAATATTTTAGAAAATGACTCAGTTATCTCTTGAAAGAGTTTTGCGCGGTTACGCCAATTCTCTTCATACACAGACCTTAATTTCTTTTGCAAATACACGCGATGCACAAGGAACAAGGGGCTTAGAATTAACAGAACGATCGTCAAGTGTACATTAATGCATAACGAAATGGCCAAAATAATGGGGATCTTGACCAGATCGAGCCCTATCCCCGGCAGACGCTCAACAATAAAATTGGCCACACTTTCAGTATCAGAAAGCCTGTAAATATTCTCTCCGGCCGCCTTGAAATTAAAGAACGCCATGTCTAACAGGTAAATTTTCTTAATAAAACCGGAGGCAAGATCCAGCTTAATTCTGACAGAAATACGATTTTTAACCACATTCGCTATAAGATTCATCAGGGTGCTGATTAAAAACAAAACCGCGCTGACAATTGAAAGTTTAATAAAATTATGCGCGTTCTTGTTAATAAATGCCTTGTCAATAAACAGTTTGGAAATATACGGAATGAACAGTCCAAAAGATGCAGAAAAAAGGCTTAAAAAGAATAACGTCAAAATTTGACGCTTATACGACAAGGCAAGTTTTAATAAACGGACTTCTTTTTTCATGCTCATTTTATCCTTTTGTCGTTATTCTATCCAAAACAATGGCTATCTGCAATTTATTAAAGTTTTAGCTCTCTGTTAAAACCAGAAAACTGATATAATAATTAAATAAATTAAACCTTTATTCTAAAGAGAATGCCGGCGAGCACCCAAGGAGATATCATTTGTGTTGACTTCAATTTTCTATGAATTCTTAGGCTTAGTGGTCCTTCCTTTTTTTGTTTGGATGATATCCTGGTGGGGGTTTATTTCAGGAAGACTTGCGCTCACAGGGGACATTTCTCATTATTATTGGGAGAGCAGATTTTTCTTGGACAATATAGCCCAAGGGATTTATCCATTATGGAACCCTGGTTTTAATGGCGGAGTACCATGGAATTTTTATTTAAGAAGGATAGGTGAGGTAAACCCATTCTATTGGGCCATCACCGGGTTTAGAATTTTAGGCCTCACCCCGCTACACGCCTACCTTGCATTCCTTGTCCTTTATTATTTTTTAGGTCTTGTCGCCTTTTGGCTTCTTGCCAGGCTTTTTTTAAAAGACCGTCTGACATCAACAGCCGCCTACCTTCTTCTGCTCTTTTCATGGGGAGGACAGATTTTTTGCTGTTTTGATATTTTACTATTTGTTCCTTTGGTGTGGTTTTTTTATTTTATTTTTGCCTTTGCTAAAGAAAAGAAGAAACACCAGTTCCTGGGGATCTTTTTTTTCGCTTCTATTATGGCAACAACGTATATACCTTTTTTTACATTGATAATCATTTGTTCTTTTTTCTTTTTCTTCTTTTTATTTTTTATGAGAGAATCACTGGATTTCTTTAAGGCGATATTCCGCTTTTTGGGCCAGCACAAATGTTTTACCTCCTTATCTTTAGGGTTCTTTCTTTTAGCCTGTATCCCTAATGTTGACTTTTACTTTGAATCCAGAGCAGGAGGGTTTGTCATGCCCTCTCGCCATCTCGGGTCAACAGATCCCTCCGCAATCGCAGTCGCAGTTGATAATAACATCGACGTTGGTGGAGTTGTCACTTCCCATACGGTATGGGACATCATCGCTTATGGATATTTTGATAAAGTATTTTCTAACCAGCATGATATGAGGATTATGGATTTTAATATTGCGTATCTATTTTTCATTGTATTGCTCTTGACCCTGATCAATCCCGTTTCCCGCAGGACATCCGTTTTGCTCTTGACAGGGGTCTTTATAACATTAATGGCCACTATCAAAGGACGATTTTACCCATTTTTTTTGAGCCATGTGTTTTTCTTTCGTTATATGCGAATGTTGCAATTATTCTTTTGGTTAGCCGTTCTCCCGATGGCGATTCTGATGGTCATGGAACAGCTACGCGTTTTCCTGAACAATTATCAAAGCCGCAAAAATGGCAAGGTCCTGGCATTTGTTGTTATTGTTCATGTTCTTTTTTTTGCCGCTCTTCTGACACAGGAAGGAATAGTTTGGAGTTCTTATCTAGTAGTGGTGTTGTCCCTGATATTCTTTATTTTGATTATTTTGGGACGTTGCAATCAATTGACATTAGCTGTGATCCTATGGCTTGGCCTCATCATTCAGCCCATCACGTTAGTCAGGCTAATTGCTCAAAATTCCAAGGCCGAACAACAGTCTGTTATTATTGACCGTACGCCTGCTTATCAAAGATATTTCTTATTGCCCGAAAGAATAGCCGAAAAGCCGATAGTTGAAAAGAATAATGCTCAGGGAAATGTCAAGCAAATGCCGTCAGTCAAATACTATGATAATCCTTGGCTTACTAATATCAATCAGCATATTGATCAAGGCAATGTTCAAAGGTTCGTTATAAATCAGCTGCAGCTTTTTGACAACACGGCCCCTGCTGATGATTCATCGATTGAAATGTTATTTGATAAACTCTCCCAGATGTGGAAATCTCATCAGAATTTAGTTTTTTTACCTTTATATGGAAGCACACCGGACGACTTGCGGTCTATCGCCCCTAATGTATTTAGGTCTCAAATAGTATACCAAGGAGATCCCGCGGTAAAGGTGTTATCGTTCGATACCAACACATTACGCCTTCAAACCCGTCTCGACCGTCCCCGTTTTCTGTTATGGACCAACGGTTATCATCCGGGGTGGCACGTCTATATCGACGGTAATGAAGGCAGATTGTTGCGTGCGGACTACGCGTTTAAAGGGGCGTGGATCCCCTCTGGCGATCATTTGGTTATATTTAGGTTTGCTACACCATTAAGGTATACGGCAGCGTATGTACTATTATTTAGTTTTGCCGTTGTGTTGTTTATCCTGGTGGCATTAAGTTTTAAGGAAGGGTTTCTTGTCCCGAAAGAGGCGGCGATTGAAAATTGAACGGTTGCTTGCCCGTTTTCGTTGGTTCTTCTTCCGGGAATGGGCCCTCTATATTCTTATTCTTACCGTCGCTTTTATGTGTGTGGATGTGTCCGGTGTTGTACAATCCGTCAAAATCCGCAAGCTTAACGACTTGTTTGCAGGTGTTAATAGGCACGAGCTGTTCGCTTTTTCCAAGGGTGAGATCCCTGCAACAGCGGTGAATTGGAAAAGATTAATTACTTATTTCCGAACAGTTTTGAAACTTTTCCCATCGAACGAAGACGCGGAATTATTTTTGGGGTACTGTGAGTATTATGGTTTAGGCCAGGAAGACAAAGCACTTGAACATTTCCGCAACTCAGCTGATCATATGCCTTCTCTTTTTTGGAATCTTTATAATACAGGCATCTTTCTTTTTAAAAAAGGCGATATGGATGACGCGGTTATTTATTTATGGTCGGCCCTGCTTGCCCCCCCTCCTGGGATTTTATCCGCCATGGTAAATTCTATTATCTATCAGCAATTTTTTGCAGAAGCTTTGAATCCGGGTTTACAGAATCGATGGTATAATGCGCGTGAAAATGGCGCGCTTTTGCTGGCGGCCAGTTTTTTTTACAAACATAACTATGATGTAGCGGAGTTATTTGCCATGAAAGGTGTTACTTATCCGGATATATCAAATCGGGAACCTTTTTATTTCTATGCAGGGGCCATTGAGATGGCTAAGGGGAATTCCAATAAAGCCCTATCATTCTTTGATAAAGCCATTAAGGCAAAATCCACCAATCCCCTGGTCTATCATTATGCGGCAACTATTTTGAAAAAATTAGGGCGCCTCCAAGAGGCCCAAAAAATATCCCAGATGGAGCAGGCTTTGGGTCAAGGATACCGTTTGGACCAATTCCCTTACCCAACTTGTTTACGGTTAAGACTTTATTAACATTTAGTAATAGTAAAAATATGACCATCCACCGTGGCCTTTATTATGAAACAGAAGAACTGATGTATGCGAATTGATATATGTTCCGTAAAGATCGATTCTTATTCTTTCGATGAAGTTGTAGAGATCATCTTAGGCCATATCCGGATTGGCGGGAAACCGAAATATGTAGTGACCCCCAATGCCCATCATGTTTTCCTTCTAAAACAGCACCCTTATTTTCGTCAAATATATGAGAACGCTTTTTTAGTTGTGCCTGACGGAGTTTCATTATTGTGGGCGGCCAATATTCTTGGGGTCCCGCTTAAAGGACGCGTGAACGGAACCGATTTATTTGAAGCGCTTTGCGCTACAGCGGCCTGTGAAGGGCTCAAAATTTTCTTATTAGGCGGCCGTCCTGGCGCCGCACAAAAAGCTAAAGAAGTTTTGCTCAAAAAACATCCTAATCTTGAAATAAGCGGTCTGATGTCCCCTTCTTACGGTTTTGAAAAAGACAAAAAGGAACTAAAATTAATTAACGATACGATCCGTGCGGCCAAGCCTCATATTGTATTTGTAAGTTTGGGAGCTCCCAAACAGGAAAAATGGATGTATGAGAATTATACAGAATTGCAGGTGCCTATCTCCATAGGCATAGGCATCAGCTTCGAATTAGTTTCCGGCATCATTCAAAGAGCCCCTCGTTGGGCCCAGCGCTGTGGTTTGGAATGGTTTTTCCGGGTAATTCAGGAACCAAAACGGTTGCTTCCGCGATATTTAGTCATCATCCCTTATTTTTTATGGGTGCTCTTGGGGAACATCTTGTTCAAAAACCATTTTACATACAAAAAAATACGATGAACCAAAGGTCCATCTGCCCCGGAAATTAATTCCAGAGGAGGAAATATTTTCCTGTAAATGATGTTTAAACAATCAGGAATGCCTTTGGAATAAATGCAACTGGTAGCAAAAATATGCCAAGTTCTTGTAAAATAATAATGCCGTTTCCTGTTCCCATCAATAAGAAACAATCCGTTATTTTTGTTCAACCAGATTGACACAAACGTTCTTTTAAGCATCCCCGGTTTCATCTCTTCCAAAAATTTTTCCGGTACGTCTGTATTGAAAAGGTCATGGGTCAGTCCTAGCGCAAAGTAAACGCAGGCCCCATGATGGGAAAACATTAACTTTTGAGCTAATTTCTCCCAGTTTAACTTGTGCCTGTATTTACCAAGAAAGCTATGGATTTCATAAAGATATCTTAATTCAGGGAGATCCATTAACGACATGGCCAACATACAAAGATAAATGAATAAATTCTCCAAGGAAGGAACAAGGGCCTTGGTCCCTGAAAAGTCTAATTCTTCCATGTCTTGCCATAGGCATATCAGTTGCGGATAAGCAAATAAACTACGTGGTTCTTGATGAAGGTCAACACAAAATATTTCGCCGTGTTCTGACTCTCGCCAAAATCCAATTTGATTGAAATATTTTAACGTATGGACACCTTGGGTATACCCGCCAAACTTAAGCCTACCGGTATACCCTGCTATCATTAATATTTCTTTCGCAAGGGGAAAATGCTCCGGGCGGACTAATAAATCAAAATCATTAGCTACTTGACGTACGGCCAGATCATCATAAATGATCCTGGCGAAAGCGAGGCCTTTTAAAACAATGACCGGAATATTTCTTTCCTTAAGGAGAGATAAAAGACGAACAAGTTCTTTTTCGTAGATTAAATTAGCTTTAAGGTTTGCCAGATACAATGATTCACAACTTGAGAAAATATTCTGAGGAATTCTTGATTTCTGCCGCTTTAATTGAAGAAAAAACTGAGGGAATAACCGTTTTTTTACCGAATAATCAACCAGCGCCTGCCATTGCTGTACATGCGTGGCCCTTCCCAAAAGAACCGAAATGAATTCTTCCGTTACTGTTAGCATCACATTCCATTTTTCCTTGAGCGAGCCAGTTCGCAATAGTATGGAACAGGCGACTCGGCGTTGCCGCCTTCGAGCGATGCTCTTGCAGGGCACTTATAGCAGTATTCTTTTAGCTCGCAGGTTATACACTTGCTGTCCGTCGTATATTTAAGGTCCAGAAGTCCTAAGAATTTCTCAAAGCCTTCCTTAAATGTCGACTTCTTCAAATCAGTTGAGCAGTCCTTGGAAAGATGACAAGCTTGTAAAATGCCTTGAGGATTGATGAAATATTGATTAAACCAACTGTTACAATGATATAGCCCATCAGGATTAAACCACTGCGATTGGTGGGTGGAGTCATTCCTCTTGCGCTCAGAGATCATATCACTGTCATTGGCCTCTACGGCCATGATCTCTTGGGGGGTAAGACGGTGCGATTTTGGGTGCTCTGCGCCGTTTAATCCGGGAAAAATAAAGCTGTCAAATTTAAATTTACCTTTACCTAAAAGTTTTTCGGTAAACTTTTTGATCTCTATAATTTCGTGCTTGTTTTCTTTTAAACCGTTGCATTTAAGGACAAGAGGAAGCCCTCGTTTCTTGATCTGGCGTATATTTTTCATTACGGCATCAAAAGCGCCTTTTTTTCCCGTGATCCTTTCGTAATTATCTTTATCAAGGCTATTGAGCGTGATCTCGATATTTAATGGCGGTAATTCCTCGAGCAAATCAAAGATTTTATCGCTTATGGCCGCTCCCGAAGTAAATATATTGACTAGGAAGCCTTTATTTTTGGCATACCGGTAGACTTCGGGAAAATCTTTATAGATGAGAGGATCCCCTCCGGTAAAGGTGAGCTCTAGGCCGCCTAAAACATGGATTTGATCAATAATACCTTTCCAGAAAGAGGCATCGGACGCTTCTTTGGATTCATTTCGGCAGTAGCAATGTATGCAATCAATGGGGCAGCTGTAAGTAAGTTCGATCTGACCGTACAAGGGAAGCCTGTTATCTGAAGTGTTGAAGCTCTTGTAAAAATCGGAATAACTTAAACTTTTCATTTAAGGCCCCGTATATAGCTTACAATCCGCGCGTCATTCTTGAAACCGAATTTATAACAAGGTTTTTGGGCGAGAATATCCGCGAGAAAATCAAAGGTAAACTTAACACAATCCTTGTCCCAAAACGACAAAAATAAGGTCTTAAAGAAATGGTTAAATCCTTGCGTGTAATGCACCCTCTCTGCAAGGTTCGTATCGCGGTGGTAGATGTAAAATAACTTTGATAGCTTCACCTTCTTGATCGTGCCTTCATTTAAATAATCCGAATAGTCCCCATGCCACGGGGTGGGATACATATAGAGCTCACCCTTAATTTTCCTGACGATGATCCTGTCGTCATTTAATACCTTGATCCCAGATATTCCGTCCCAGATCCTAGATGTTGTGGATTTACCGGCACCGCTAAGACCTGTGAAAAGAAAGCCTTTTTCCCCGTCGTTAAGCCCTGCTGCATGGAATAGCGCGCCGCATCTCTTCTTCGCCAAATAATATATGATCAGTACCTGCAAAAAGCCGTAAACCACCTCGGTCAACTTCCAGTTATTATCGGACTTTATAATAAAAGCCTCTCCTCGAATGAGATCTTCGTTGATCAGAAGCTGGTATCTGCCGGAAGTCCCTCCTTCAAACAGTATCTTATCTTCAACCCGGCCTGTCCTCCAGTCGAGCCCCTTGCCAAGATACTTTTCTTCTTGATTCGATGGGTCCCGTGCCCCTGCTTGACGCCCGAGATCCCTCTCGGTCCGGAAGAGTTCCTTGCATTTATATTTTTTGTACTTGGGGATTACCTTTAATTCGATGTTTATGTCAATCTTAGAAGGTTTTTTCTTGGGAATAAAATGGTGGAAACGGGACCGGTTTGCCGTCTCTTCTTCGGGTGCTATCTGGCTCTCTATCCCGATGACGATATCGCCAATATTTAAGAAAATCTTCTGCATCATGCCTTTTAAAGAATAGCCTTGATCGATTTTAAATCTTTTACAAATTCACAGAGCTCTTTTTCAACTTTGTCTTCTGCGACATCATAGGCTTCGCTAATTCCTTTTCTAATGTCAGCCATCGTGGACTTACCGTCAAAAAGGTTCCACGCGTAAGACGCGGTCTCGTTGAGCGTATAGATATAATTAAGGTCCTTTGAAGTTTTGTGCAGCGGCATGAGGATCAGCTTGCCTTCGATCTCTCTGGTCACAACGTTATCGCTGTTTTTCAATATTTTTTTCTCATCTGATTTTCTTTTTTGCATTTTAAGCTCTCCTAACTGGATCCCGCTGCCCGGCCATCTGGCCGAGCGGGGCTATGGCCCTGATCTTAAAATATTCACTGCATTTATTTAATTCCCCCGTTTCCATATAACTTCTTCCTGCGCACCAGCCGCAAGATTTGATAAGTTCACAGGATTTGCAGACAAAGTCCTGTGCATGATTTAACCGGTCCACCTCTCCCTTGATCCTCTTCCAACATTCCTGAACGCCCAGTTTCAATATGTCGTGGCCCGGATGATCGATCTCAACGCAAAAGTTCATCTTCCCGTAAGGCGTGATGGAAAATGAATTGATGCCGACACCGCAATTGAACATTTGCTTGCGGCGGTACCGCGAACGGACGGTCTTTCTGCCGTCTTGACGGAACATTTCAGGATAAACAGCCCTGCGGACCACATTGGACTCATCCGGACTCAATGAGTATTTGTGAACGGCGCTTGAGGTTCCGCTCCTGCAGGGAAGGATTTCTGTGTCGAGATTATAACGTATCTTCAAGAAACGCGCAAACTTGCCTATACTGACTAATTCATCCCTGTTTAAACTCATTGCAGTTGATTTTATTGTAACATTTATACCATACCTGACCAATAATTCAACGCCGGACTTAACTCTATCCAGAGCATTTTTGACGCCCCCGGTCAATTGAGCGAAAACTTCCGGATCGAGGGAATTAAGCGTTATGTCAACGGCATTGACATTGACCTGCAAAAGCTTTTTGGCGATATCTTTGTTTATAAGATACCCGTTAGAAAGCAGGGTTGTCTGGAATCCCTGTCCCTTCGCGTAAGCCAGGATAGCGAATATGTCTTTTCTTAACAACGCCTCTCCGCCGGTAAACGCGATAGTGAATACTCCCATATCCCGCAACTGATCGATGATCAAGAAAACCTCTTTGGTGTCCAGTTCTTTTCCATCTTTATGGCTCCCCTCGAGGTAGCAATGCGGACAGCGGAAATTGCACCTATAGGTCACCTCAAACATCACGCTCGTGGGCCTGCGCAATCTTGTCGCACTCTTTAAAACAGCTTTAAGAAATTCTTTGCGTTTAATGGTTTTTATGGACATACTAAGAGCAATTGCAAAATACCGTTAGCTGGTAGGCCTTTTAAAGAATTATCAAAAACAAAAAGGACTGAGGGTGGGCTAGCTACTTACACTATATACACTAGGAGGAGAACCACACGGTCCACCATAACCAGATCCGCTATCGCATTGAACGACCCCGCCACCTTCCAACGCTCGCGTGACATGCTCGCAACATGTCAATACCGCCTGTTCCGGGTTGAGTGGTACCTTGGTTATTTCCATATCTATCCACTTTTTCTTTCGGAGCACTTTCGTTCTTTTCCCTGCTTTAGTCATATGTTACTCTCCTATCATCAATACATGCAGTCCTCTGCATGATCTTTCACCACGAAGATAAAATCTCCGTCGATATCAAATCAAACAAGTTAAATGCTTAATGGTCACCATAATATTTGATACCAGACTATTTTAAAATTTGACCTTAAGCCCTGCGTAAGCATCCGGCTGCCTTTGATACAAATTCGTTGATTCTACGGTATGGGCGCCGAAGAGATCATTGCCCACCAACTCAAACTCGGCATCGTTTTCCTTCATCTTCATAAACGGCATCTTGAAAGCATACGCCACGCGGATGGTGCTGTTCCAATAAGAAGGATATTTGCCCGTGTTTAAGGCGGTATCCGTATACTTATCGATCCATTTGGCGTACAGATCAATGGTCCAGGAATTCTTTGTATAAGACAAACCAACCCCAGCCTGGTGTTTAGACATGTCCAGAGAATAGGCCCTTGCATACCCCACCGAAGGGTCAAAGTTCATGTCGGGATTTGCGTTGGTGAACGTATAATCCCCGTTAATGGAGAGGTCTTCTGTTAATTTATATTTTGCCGACAATTCAGTTCCATAGGTATACACTGATCCGTCATTAGTTACAGGAAGATAGCGCAGCCCACTGACCCCATTCGCATAATAAAGAGTAGGAGAAGTGGTTATCGACGAATTAATCGAAGGAAAATACGGATTCTTTAATTGGGAATAATAAACAGCCGCGTCCAAATCCAACTTTTTATCCAGCATGATTCCATGCCATCCTGTTTCATAGTTCCATTTTTCTTCTGCATCCAACGTCTCACTTCCCCGGACATCTAATAAATTAGGAATAACGGTAATAACGGCGTCCCGGCTATACATGCCCGGTGTTTCATAGCTTTTAGAAATGACCGCGCGTAAAGTTTGTTCGTCATTAAGCAAATAAACAGCGGACCATCGGGGTTCATAAAGAAGCCCTTCTTTAGGGGTGACGTCTGTATTACCGGTCAACCTTAAACCAGCGGTTAAAATGAGCTTATCTGTGGGACGATACTCATCCTGCAGGAAAAAGCTGTCGACTTTCTGAGTTTGATGGGGATCGGCAGGGGGAAGAAAATCCACATGGTCATTTAATTTGATGTATCGTGCTTCCAGGCCAAATGAAGTTACCTGGCTCCCAAAGAAATCATATTTCAAATTATGCTGTGTATTAAAGGTGTAGGAATCAGACTTTTGATCATCACCCGTATCTAATGACGTTGCTTCACTCATGGCATCAAGGTGAATATTGTAATCATAAACATCGTTGACCTTCTGCTGGAATTGGGCGGAAAAGGCGCGCTGATAGCCCGGCCTCTTGAAAGTGGTCCCGCCTGGGGATGTGGCAATGGGAGAACCGTTGTTGTCCCCGGTAAATTCATTGTCCTTGGCATCCAGAAGAAGACTGGTGTCCGGCGAGAAGTCATATTGGGCTTTTAATCCTGCGATCTGGTCATTGGCGGTATTAGGCTCTTTCTTATCGCCAGTAGTTGGACTCGTCGTCGAAACACCTCTTTGATAACTAAACCCGCTGTCATGATCGCCCTGGTAAAAACCTCTCACTGAAAGATTACCGATTTTTTGCCCGACGCCGACATTATCCTGCAGAAAATGCATGGAACCGGCCTTGGTGGCCACATAATTGTCATGATCCGAAGCTTTTTTCGTGATGATGTTAATGACCCCGTCAATCGCGTTGGAAGAATAAAGAGTACCACCAGGGCCGCGGATGATCTCGATGCGTTCGATCTCATCAAGGGTGACCGGCAATAATTCCCAATTAACCCCATCCTTAAGAGGGTTAAACACTATTACATTATCAACTAAGACCAGCAGGCTTCCTTTGGACACAATACCAAAATTACGTATGGAGACGAAATACCTGTTGCCATCGATTTTTCTCACCTGCATGCCGGGCACATGGTAAAAAAGATCCGGGATGTTGTGTGCGCCCCACCTTTTAACGTCTTCCTTGGTAATAACAAACATGGAACTGGCCACTTCACGCTGTTTTTGCTCCCGCCCGGACGCGGAGGTGACCTTGGTATTCATCAGGTCTTCAAGGGACATGTTCGTCAGATCTTGTACTTGGCTGGGTTGATCAGCGAATGCCTTGATATTTAAAAAGAATAAAAAAGACAATACCAAACCTGATTTTATTATGGTTTTCATTTTTCCCCTTTCGCACATCAGTTGTCTGTAAAAAAATAAAAAGGTCTTTCCAGCCAAATTTGGTCGAATAGGCAACGGTTTTTCAAGGAATGTTAATCAAGGAATAGAAGAGCATTTAAAAAAATTATAAACAGCCTCCATTGGCATGTCAAGGTCAATTCATAAAATTTACTAATACCTTGGCTGACTCCCCCACCTTCAAGGTTAATTATTAAACAGGAGCAGTCACGTC
>Ga0182030_10003695_pt1 | contig 32693 bp, 24 predicted proteins | sample 812S3MmetaG_FD_121299 | JGI IMG/M metagenome (GOLD analysis project Ga0182030, IMG submission 121299) | Permafrost microbial communities from Stordalen Mire, Sweden - 812S3M metaG (Illumina Assembly) | ecosystem: Environmental > Terrestrial > Soil > Wetlands > Permafrost | place: Sweden... | reverse complement strand
GTGGTGATGGGGCGCTCAAATAAAGACATCATTCGCCTAACCTTCAAACTAATTGGAGTTTTAAGCTTGTTAAACGCGACACACTACATCTAGTAGCCTTGGGAGACAACCGGATAAGCACGCTTGGTACAAACTCGGCCCGCTATACGGCGAGCCGGAAGGCACCCGCATTAACGATCACCACACCACGCTGGCTGAGAAGCAAGCTGCGAGAGCAAAAGCGGGGAACAAATGAAGGCAATACCGACCACGGTGCTTGCTGCGCTGATAGTGAAACTGCGGGAGCAAGCCAAACGCTTTAACCCCGCCTTGGAATCCGCCCCTATCGCCATTCTCTGGACGGATGAAAAGCGCGAATGGGAAGCCGTGCTTCCGCAAATCAAACAGCACCTGCCCGAATTGTTCTCACTTGGCGCATACGCCCCAGACCAACGTATTGGCCCCGGAGTGTGGCTACGCATGGTGGCCGACCGTCAGGCTGGCAATTTTGAGGGAACTCCGATTCTGTATTTGCCAGGCGTCAGCAACGGTAGCCTGCGCACGGATTTACGCGGAGTGAAGGAAGACCCGCAACTCGCGCCATTGGCCGAATTGCAATTTCGTGGCTTGTTCTGGCGGCAGGAAAACAGCAAGGACTGGACGCTGCGAGCCTTCCTGGAAAGCAAACGCAATGGGCTGGGCCTGACGGTGGCGGGAAATCAGGAAACGGCGAAGGCCTTGGCTTCGGCATTCGGCAAGTTACTCAATCGCAACCTGCCAGCGTTGATCGGACAGAACATCGATGAACGCTTCCTCGATCAGTTGATGAATCCCAATCCTGACGAAGATGTACTGCACTGGCTGACCTCACCGGAAGCAATGCAACAGGAAAAAGGTAATTCATGGGAGACCTTTGTCACCACTAGCCGCACCCGCTTTGGTGTTGATCTGGGCAAAGGGCCGGTAGAGGTAGCGCAGAAGATTCTCGCCAGCAAAACGGGCGATGCCGCGTATCCCTTGTGGGAAAAATACTGCGCACATTGGCATAGCTACCCGGATATTTACGAGGTGTTCAAGCACATCGCGCCGCCCGACTTTCTGCAAGGAGCGGAACGCTATCCACGGGAAAATGAAGCCGACGAAAAAAGCTTGGCGAATGCACTGGTTCAGACCGTTACCCTAGAACCCAATGCTGCCGCCAATAAGGTATTAGAGCTGGAGCAAAAACACCAATCTCGGCGTGAAACGTTGTGGGCGCAAATGGATCATGCGCCTCTGGCGAAAGCGATGCGGGACTTGGCAGAAGTCGCCAGCGCATTTTTGTCGCCGCTGAATGGCGGAACGGTTGCCGATTTTGCCCGCCATTATGCCGAGACCGGCTGGCGTATCGACTCAGCGGCGCGTTCGGCAATGGCGATTGCCCAGAATGCCGATCTGGAAAAACCTATCTACGCGGTGCTGGAAACGCTCTATCGCCGCTGGCTGGAGAAAACCGCCGAAGCCTTTCAAACGCTGGTGCGGCGCGATGGCTATCCGCATTGGAGATTACCCGAGGTGCCCGATGGCACGGTGGTGGTGTTCGTCGATGGCCTGCGTTTTGACCTGGCTCGGGAATTGGAAGCAACATTGGTGAGCGACGGTCTTTCAACGGCGTTGGAACATGGATTTACCAGCGTGCCTTCCGTGACCAGCAGTGGCAAGGTGTGGGTGTCGCCGGTTGCCAAGCTGGCTGAAAGCGGTTCCAGTGGCGGGTTCGAACCCAAGTTACCGAAGGGCGATTACACCGCCGAAAAACTGCGCAAGGTGATGGAAGCCGAGTTGTATGCCATTGTCGATACCGAAAATCCGACGCTGGCATACAGCAAAGGTTGGGCAGAGTTTCCAGGTGATATAGATAGTGATGGACATAGCAAAGGGCTACGATTGGCCCGTGCGGTGCCCGCACATCTGGACGATATCAAACGCACCATTCGCCGTTTGCTGGCGGCGGGATGGAAAGAAGTCTGGGTTGTCACCGACCACGGTTGGTTGTTGTTGCCTGGCGGACTGCCCAAGTCAGAACTACCGGCCAAGGTCGCAGAAACCAAATGGGGTCGCTGTGCGATTTTGAAAGATGCGGTGGACGATCAGGATTGGCTGGTACTGCCGTGGAGCTACGATGCTACGGTTCGCATCGCTTTGGCACGCGGCATTTCAGCATTTTCCAGCGGGCGTGAATACGACCACGGCGGCTTGAGTCCGCAGGAATCTGTTATCCCGCTGTTGCGAGTGAGTCGGCCTGGGGCAGCCGAAGGTCAACCGAGAATCACGTCCATCACCTGGAATTCGCGTAAGACGATTTGTTCAGTGGTGGCGAGTGATGCGTGTGGATTGAGTGTGAGCCTGGAGCGACTGGCCTCTGCCATCGGTGAAGGCAGCAACATTGATGAGGACGGCAAAGGCCGTGTGATATTCGAGGAAGTAGATGACCTCTTGGGCGAGCAAGTATCGCTGGTGTTACGCCGTGAAGGCCAGAAGGTCTGTGAGGAACGATTGAATTTTGGGGAGGCTTGGCATGCAGCTTGATGATTTGGATCGCAAGGCAGCGGATGCCTTTGATGGCTATATCGTGCGCAAGGATCTGGTGCGGCAGTTTTCGCGCCAATTTCCGGTGCCGACCTATGTGGTCGAGTTCATGCTCGGTCGCTACTGTGCAACGATAGATGAAAAAGAAATTCAGGATGGCTTGGGCATTGTGCAGCGCCAACTTTCCGAGCGTACTGTGCGTGCCGGTAATGAGGAACTGATTAAGTCCACGGCCAAAGAGAAGGGGCAAGTGCGCATCATCGACATCATCGCGGCGCGACTGGATGCCAAGACGGATTCCTACATAGCGGAACTGCCTTCGCTGAAGTTGCGTGATGTGCGGGTTTCTTCCGAGCTGGTCAATGAGCACCAGCGCATGCTGACTGGCGGCTTTTATGCCGAAGTTACCCTTGGGTATGACGCGACCATTGCCTTGGAAAAGGGCGGACGCCCATTTTCCGTAGATGGATTGCGGGCGATTCAACTCTCGCAGCGCGATGTGCTGGATAAAATGTCGCTGGCTCGCGCCAAGTTCACCACGGCGGAATGGAAAGATTTTCTGCTGCGCTCCATCGGCATCGAACCGGCTGGCATGGCCGACCGCGCCAAGGATGCCATGCTGCTGCGCATGGTGCCCTTCGTGGAACGCAACTACAACATGGTAGAGATCGGGCCTCGCGGAACGGGTAAATCGCACCTGTTCCAACAGGTATCGCCCTACGCGCATCTGGTGTCTGGCGGCAAAGCCACGGTGGCACGCATGTTCGTGAACAACGCCAACGGTCAGCGCGGCTTGGTGTGTCAATACGATGTGGTGTGCTTCGATGAAGTTTCCGGCATCTCCTTCGACCAGAAGGACGGCGTGAACATCATGAAAGGCTACATGGAATCCGGCGAGTTCTCGCGTGGCAAGGAAAGCATCCGCGCCGATGGATCCATCGTCATGGTCGGCAACTTTGATGTGGATGTGGAGCACCAGCAACGCATAGGCCATTTATTCCAGCCGCTACCGCCGGAAATGCGTGATGACACGGCTTTCATGGATCGTATCCATTGTTATCTACCCGGATGGGATGTGCCCAAGCTCAAGCCGGAAATCTTCACCGACCACTTCGGTCTGGTCAGCGATTTTCTTTCAGAATGTCTAACGCAACTACGCACCCAAAGCCGTCTGGCCACACTGCAAAACCGCGTGTTCTTCGGCGGCGCTTTGTCCGGTCGCGACATCAATGGCGTCAACAAAACAATCAGCGGCCTGTTGAAACTGATTTCCCCGAATCAGGATGCGGAAATCAGCGATGAAGATTTGGAGTGGGCCGTGCGACTGGGGTTGGAAGTTCGTCGGCGCGTGAAAGAGCAGCAAAAACGCATCGGCGCTGCCGAATTCCGCAACACGCATTTCGGCTACACGATAGGCGCAGAAGGCGTGGAGAAGTTTGTCTCAACGCCAGAACTGCAAGGCCAAAGCGGAATCGGCGATGAACCTCTCGAAGCAGGTCAGATTTGGGTGCTATCGCCCGGAGGTCCAGATGAACACCCCGGACTATTCCGACTGGAAGTCACCGAAGGCCCCGGCAGCGGAGTGCGCATCCTCAATAAACCGGTGCCGCAAGCATTCCAGGAATCCATACGCTGTGCCGAACAGAACCTCTATGCTCGGGCATTACAGTTAGTCGGTGACCGTGATCCACGTTCCCATGAGTTTTCCGCCCAACTCCGTGGCTTCGATTCCGCAAAGACCGGAGCCAAAACTGGCGTTGCCTCGTTGATTGCCCTATGCAGCGCCTTACTTCGCAAGTCCGTGCGCGGTGGATTGATCGTGGTCGGAGAAGTCACCCTCGGCGGCACGATAGAGCCAATACATAACGCAGTGAGCCTGGCCGAACTGGCCGTGGAAAAAGGAGCGAAATCGCTGCTGCTTCCGGTTGCATGTCGCAGACAATTATTTGACCTGTCCGACGACATGGCCACCAAGCTGGATATTGAGTTTTACCAGGATGCTAAGGATGCGTTGTTGAAGGCGCTGGTGGATTGAGATGATGGGCAATTAACAAGAACGCTAATGGAATTTATCGCTAATGTCTTAAATGGCAAATTTCTTGCCAACATTCTTCCATCCCCCGAAGTTGAAATTGATGGGGTGATGGCCGCGATTGCGTATGGCTCAAACTTTAATGATGAAAAGCGGGATTTTATCGGTCACTGCTTAGAGAATCGCTATCGGCTCGATATATGGATGCGTTATGACCATACCGTGCCGGTTGCTGTGCCTTTGTTGAAGCGTCTACTAAGGCATCATAAAGACAACATTTTTTGCAATCTCATCCCTGATCGATTGCATAGCAAGGTTATATGGTGGAAAGGTTATGGTGCGTACATAGGCTCTGCAAATCTGACGGATCGGGCCTGGGTTAGTAATGTTGAGGCTGGAGTGTTTTTAAGTGAGGAAGATTTGCAGAATGATGGTATGCAAATCGAGCTAGAAAAGTTCTTTGAAAGCTTAAGGAATATTGAACAAGCATTTCCCTTGACTGAAGAAATTATTCGGGAATTGGAAAAAATGGAAGCCGAAAGAAAAGGTATTCATGACAAAGGTAAATCACTTCGCACAGTGCCAATATGGGAGGGGCCAACTTTTGTCGGCGGTAATAAAGCGGCTGACAGGCGTAAAGAGTCTTTCAAGAAAGAATGGCAGGAAACTTTAACCCACCTTCGAAGTATTGGCGATCAGCTTGCTGAAAATCGTCCGAGCTGGATTTCTGAAGATATTCCTGTTGCATGGCAGATAGATCAGTTTCTACACGCTTATTATTACAATAAGGTCGGTGATTCGCGGGCAAAACCTTTTGAAGATTACTTCAACAAAAATAGAGGCAATCCAAATCATGCCCTTTTGGCAGAGCTTAAATGGTGGAAGGATACCCCCTCAGCACCATCGCATGAAGACGTAACCTTCTATATAAATGCACCCATAATTAGGAATAATCTTTCCAAGGAAAACATACTCAATCTATCTGAGCAACAGTTGGCTGATGTATGTGAGAAAACGCACGCGACACGCGATCATGTTATCAAGATGAAATTAACGACATTAGGGCGACCTGATCTAACTACATTGTCTCGTGAAGAGAGAATACCTCTGTATGCTGCCTGGCTATTAAAACAGCGGAATCGTAAAGGCTGGAATGTACTTCAATTATTGAATTTTGTTTTATACGGTGGGAAGGAAGACGAACTGTGGGAGCGGCTTTATACATCTACCCAAGAGCAGGAATATTCTTTGCCACATTATGGCTTGAACTCCGTTGCAGAGTTGGTCGGATGGGCGCGTCCAGAAGTGGCACCACCAAGGAACGGGCGGACAAGTAAAGCCCTGAGAGCGCTTGGCTATGATGTAAGGATTTATTGAAAGTTCAGCTTGTTTGTCAATTGCTCTCAGACAAATAATTTCGGATATATGCGGTAATTGCTGTTAAGAGATATAGATCGAATCAAAATATGTCGCAGCACCTCTGAAAGGTCATCATGGAAAGCAATCGAGGCACATTAACTCTTTCGGGCATCAAAGAAAAGAAAAAGGAAGTCAAACGACTTATTGCTGACGGAAGATATCTATTGAATGGTTCCCCAAGAGTTGGTGGCATTGCTGCCGTCTATAAAGCATATGACACCTTAGATGAAAAGACGGTTGCTATTAAATTATTCCGTGCCGTTCACGATAGGGATGACATTGTAGAGGAGTCATTTCGACGTGAAACCCAAGCGTTATCAAGTTTGAGACATCCAAATATTGTCGCAATAATTGACTCTGGACTTGATATGGAGACGGGTGAACATTTTATTGCAATGGAATGGGTTGGACAGGATTTAGAATCGTATAGAGCTACTGAAAGCTTCCCCGATTGGAAGAGCTTTTACGGAAAGATTGGAAGGCAAATTTTAGAAGCTATTGCTTTTGCACATACCCATGCCACGATACACCGAGACATTAAGCCCTCGAACATACTCATAACACATGATGGAATAGTTAAGGTTTGTGACTTCGGTATTTCAAAAATCAGAAATTTCCTGGAACCCGGAGTCACGTTGGCGCAATATGCTTCAATACCCTATGCACCACCTGAACCTGATGATGGCTCATATAGCTACTCCAGAGATGTTTTTGGTTTCGCCGCACTGTGCATATCCATACTAAGCAAAAAAACTCCCACGGACCACATTCAACTCCACAAAGCGCTTGATCAGCTACAAATCGATGAATCCGTAAAACGGATCTTGCGACGAGCTATTTCGCTTGATAGTCCAAGTGATAGACCCGCTACAGCCACTGTGCTGTTAGGGGAGTTTGATAGATTAATACCAAAGGTCGAAACCAAAAAGATAGGGGCAATCCTTTTGTCACTGACAAAGAAGGTCAGAGATATATTGAACGTTGATTTGGGTATAGTTGAAGAACTCAAAGTTCAGCAGTTTATCCTTTCAGATTTGTCAGGCGCGAAGGTTACTTCAGAGCCATCACGCCCGAATGCAGATGGTTCCGCTGCACTTGGTCCAACAATTAAAATTCTGGGAAATAAGTACGGTTATCTCGGAGTTATGGCTCCCCCACTAGGGGATAAGTTACTACTGGTATCAGCGTTAGAGTATGTCCCTTCACAGTTAGAGGAATACAGAGATGAAGCTCTGGAATCTGTCTATGAATTTTCTTTCTCATCCGTATCAAGTAGCGTCTCCGTCGAAAACATAAAAAAACTCCAAGAGGCCTTGGTGGAATTTGTGGCGGAGCAAAAATCTGCCATGGTTGAGAAGAGAAGACAATCCATATACAACACTTGGTTAAATCTTTTAACCGCCAAGACTGAGCTTGAAAGAAAAAGACGAAAACGGATTGAGTATAGTAAGCTCGAACCCTCCGGTTCGGCGATAAAATTCTTTTTTCAACCGGGTGCTGATATTGCCTGCCTGGACGATCAGGATGTCCGCATTGAGCTGGGCGGGAAGATTGATTTTACAGGTACTGTCGTTTCCATATTTGACGATAGTGTTCTTGTTTCGCCAAATGACCGTAATAAGGTTGAGCATTCAGCACTTCCTGATTCAGGATACTTAATTGTAGATACAACCAAATCCGATGCAGCTTTAGATAAGCAAAAATCCGCGCTTGAAATTGTGCGATTTGGCCGTTCAGTTAACCCTTCTTTAGGGACATTCATCGTTTCGCCAGGGGATGTTCCCGTTGGCCATCCACCTCATATTGACTTCATTCAGGAAAATATTGACGAGGATAAAAAGATTGCAATTCAAGTTGCCATGAGCAATCCAGAATTGCTGCTAGTTCAGGGACCACCAGGTACAGGTAAAACGACATTCATTACAGAATTGGTTCTTCAAACTCTTAGAAGAGACCCTGAGTCTCGCATATTACTAACGTCTCAAACTCATGTGGCGCTTGACAATTCACTTGAGAGAATTTCAGCCCACAAGGGCATCGAGGTGCAAGCAGTTCGGATTGGCCATGAAGATGATGAGCGAATATCTCCTAGCATGAGAGAATTGTTGGTTGATAATAAATTAGTAGCACTAAGAACGTCGGCACTGGCACAGGGGAAAAAATTCTTAGAGAAATGGGCAAAAACACACGGTGTAGATATGACTTATGCAAAGACAGCAATGTCATTGGAGCGACGAGCAAGCCTATTTGAACGAATTGAATTTGTAGAAGGAAGACTTGATCAGCTTCGGCCTATGTTAGCTGAGGAGAGTAGAAGTCAGCTTGAGCCAGACCAACGAGCTGATCTTGACCAAGAACTGGGCGATAGGATTAAGGAAAAAGATGGACTGAATATAGACATTAAAGAGTCCATTGCAGAAATTCGAAAATATGTATCGGACCCAGAATTATCAAAACACTTTGAAAATTGTTCTGCCGAAGAACTAAGGAATTGGGCAATAGACTTTTCGCCCAAAACTGATGAAGCCTCAAAACTTAGAAAGCTTCTGGTAATACATTCCGAATGGGAGAGTAGATTTGGAAGAAGCCGAGAGTTTAAAGCTGCATTAATAGCATCCTCTCAGGTGGTTGCAGGAACTTGCTTGGGTGTTATGAGCATACCGGGCCGCCAAGAAATTGAGTATGACCTCTGCATTGTAGATGAGGCATCAATTGCAACACCCACAGAGGTACTTGTGCCTATGTCGAGGGCAAGGAGATCAATTCTGGTTGGCGACAGCAAACAGCTATCTCCATTTCAAGACCCAGAACTTCAAGCAAGTGGTTTGCTTCAACAATTTAACCTCTCTCCTCAAGACCAGAAAACTACATTATTCAACCACCTTTCAGAAAATCTGCCTGGTGAACTGAAGAAAACTTTAACCTCACAGCACAGGATGCTACCTGCAATCGGCAATTTAATTTCGGAGTGTTTTTATTCATCAACACTGAATAGTGTGCACCGAGAACCATTGGGTTATTTAGCCGCCGTGATTAAGAAGCCGGCTGTTTGGTATTCAACAAGTAGGTTTCCTAACCGGGGTTCAAAAAAAGTTGGGACTTCTTGTGTTAATGACTTAGAGGTGCAACAAGTAATTGCTCTACTAGCTAGGATCAATTTCTCGCTTGTAAACGCGAAGGAAAAAGGTCGAAAAATCAGTGTTGCGGTACTAACCGGCTACAGCCCGCAAATGGAAAGGATACGCTCAGAGGTTGAAAGAAAACGTCATCAATGGGATGGATTTTCAAATATTTTTGTAAATGTAGTGGATGCTTTTCAGGGCCGTGAGGCTGACATAGCAATATTTACCGTTACGCGTTCAGATAATAGAGGACTAGGTTTCTTAAAGGAAATGGAGCGAATTAATGTTGCACTCTCTCGCGGGAAAGAATATTTAATAATTATCGGCGACCATTTGTTCTGCCTGGAAGCTGATGCGCATAAAAATCCACTTAAAGATGTTATTACCTATATCCAAGGCCATCCAAATGACTGCGCTCTTGAGGAGATATTGCCATGATGCTTGAGGATGTTGTCGATAAGGTTGCTTATTCGCGACCTGGATATTCGCTGGCCGCATTTAAGGAAGCAGCCTTACCTTTGTACGTAATCACAGCTCGTGTTATTACACTCGAAAAGAAACCATTGTCACCAATTGAAGAAGGGTGCTTGAAAGCTGTTGATGCTGGTCTTTCATGCCCCGAAGATATTTACACATTCTTAGGGCTTAGCAAACTTGTTTTGAAAAGCATTTTGGCGGGATTGAATGCCAAAGAATTAATTAATTATGTTCGCCAAATAAATTCGTCTGATGCTCATGTATCTCTTACACTGAAAGGCAGGCAAGTTTTAAGCCAGGCAATTGTAATTACTCCCGATGAGAGATTAATTAAGTTGGTCTATGATCCATTTACGCAAAAGGTAATATTTGTTTCTAGCTATGGGCTATTTAAACCTAAAGAAGTGAAGGATAAAGGATGGCTTGAAATTCCTCTTTGTGGACTTAGAAGGCCAGAGGCGCTTGATATTCCTTTGGCAGATATAGATAAAGCAATCCAATTGATGTCGCGGGGGAAAGATGAGGCAAGAGAGCTTCTGGCTATCCGTAGACTTGAAAGACGCGAATTACAGTTCACACCGGCATTGGCTTTGTACTATCGTGCTATAGACGGAAAGGAAGCTCAAGTAGCTTTCTACCGAGAGGAAGGATTTTCAATCGGTCACGAAACAATCTTTGCGGAGCTTGGTGGCCCAGAATTGATTGGTGCAAAACATATTCTCACTATTCCAGACAATGCAAATATTGAATCGGGCTTGCTGCCATCCGCATCAATTCCTAGCATCAAAGAAGTGGATGAACTCGAAAGGACAATAGCTACTTTTGAAAGCCATATTTCAAAAGCAGAAAATACGCCGAGTTTAATAAGTGGAGACAGTGTTAAAGCTGAGGAAGAAGCAAAGTCCGCAAAAGCAGCGACAGAGGCCAAAAATCGATTAAGTGCAATGACGCAAAGACCAGTTCGCTGTCATGAGCACCCAAAATTACTTACCGATGCGATAACAAAATCCAGGGAGAGGTTGCTGATTATTTCACCTTGGATAACGCACCAAGTAGTAAATGATATGTTCATCAGAAGCATCGAAGCTTTGTTGAGAAATAACGTTGACATAAAAATTGGCTATGGGCTGGCTGATGAAGGCGGTTTCAAAGGGGCGGATAAGGCGAAACAAAAGGATCCCATATCACTTGTGGTGAAAAACGAATTCGAGAAACTACAAGGTCGTTTTGATAATTTTGAATTTATATTTATTGGAAATACTCACAGAAAAATTTTGGTAAGTGACAATAGGTTCGCAGTTATTACCAGTTTTAATTGGTTATCATTTAAAGGAGATCCACGATCAACTCCCAGAGATGAGTATGGTATGAAATTGACAGAACAGAGCCAGATAGATGACGTTTATAACGATGGCGTTGATCTAATCAATAAGGGATATAAACACCCATCAACCGCTAAAAAATAGTTTGAAATTTATAATTACACGACTATTTTATCGATAATCGAAGTTGAGGATTTCGGTCGAGGTGGGTACGCTCTATATCAATGCTGACTAAGCTATAACCACCTGACTCATTCCCCCTGCCATCCGCTGCACCAGAATCCTGGTCGATATCCGTTCTGTCATTTCCTGCACATGCGAGATGACACCGACTTTGCGCCCCATAGCTTGTAGGCCATCCAGCGCGTCCATTGCGACAGACAAGGTTTCGGGATCCAGACTGCCGAAACCTTCGTCGATGAACAGCGATTCGACGCGAACACGGTTTGACGACAGCGATGCCAGCCCTAGCGCAAGTGCCAGCGAGACCAGAAAAGATTCGCCACCTGAGAGCGAGTGTACCGAGCGCAATTCATCCCCCATATCCTGATCTACAACCATCAGTGCCAGTGTGTCTTTTATGCGCTCCAAGCGGTACCGGCGAGACAGCTCCGTCAGGTGTTGGTTGGCGTAGCCTAAAAGCACATCAAGCGTGAATTGTTGGGCGTAATTGCGGAATTTTTTTCCGTCGGCAGAACCTATCAAGTCGTTTAATTGCGCCCATAGCCGGTGTGTGGATTCTTGCTTTTCAATCTCCGTAAGCATTGATGCCGATTGCGCTTTGCGTGTCTGATCTTGTGCAATTTCGAGTTGTAGGGCGGTGGCTCGCGCTTGGGCTGCTTGCCGCTCATCTTCGAGCAGAGTTAAAGCCGCTTTTACGATATCAGCGCTATCTGCTGTTGGTCGATTTTGTTCATGCACTTCCCGTTGCTGCTGACGTTCTTGCAGTACGGTTGCGGCCTTTTGGAGTGCAGAGTCGATGGATTGTAGTTGCTTGCGTTCGTCGCTGATCCATTCAGCCGTGTGTGCGAGTAGCATGCGCAGTTGTTCGGTGTCGATGGGGGTGGCTGGGTTGTTGCAATTAAATTGGTTGAGCCAAGTCGTCAATGTTGCGGCAGCGGTTTCGGCATCTTGCGTTTGCTCTGTAAGTCGCTTGCTTGCCTGATCGCGCGCTTCCTGGTGGCGTGTTTGGTTATTGGTGCATTGCTGCGTCAATTCAACCTGCTCGGCTAGTTTCATTTTCACTGATGTAATTGCGCCGCTGAGTTCGGCCTGAATCTGGCTGGTTGCTTTGCCACCAAACAGGGCACTGCGGGCAGTTTGTATTTTAACAATGCTGGCGGCGCTGGCTGTATACGCCGTTTCTGTGCGGCTGGTTTCCGCGCTAGCCTTGGCTAGCGCATCCTGCATTACTGCGTGGGAATCATCCAGCTTGCCGAGCTGAACCTGGCGTTCGTCACGCGATTTGATTTGTGTTTGCCATTGACCGATGTCGATTTTGCGATTGGCATGGAAGGCTTCTGGAGCCTTACGCCATTCCGCCATCCAGTCGTGATTATCGAAGGCGGCATCAATTTCGGCAAGGTTGGCATCCAAGCGATGCGAGGTGTCGGCAAGTTTTTGAGCACTGGCGCTATGCTCGGAACGGGCTTTTACCACCGCAGCTTGCGCGGACGTTACTGCGTCATTGCACGCTGTGTGTTGTTTTGTCGCTGTATCGCATTCGGCTTGGGCTTGTTCTCTGGCAAATCTGGCATCTCGCTCGGCTTGCTCTTCATCGGCGATGGATTGCAACAATGCCCGAACGGCATGTTGTTGGTCTGAAAGCCAGCGTGTTCTCTCGTTGGTTTCAATGCCGCCAAATTCGCTGGCAAGGGTGTGAGATTCCCATGCTGATTGGCGGATTTGGATAGTCTCTTCAAGCTTGAGTAATTGCTGAACAGTGTTAGCTAATTGACTACGACTGTCGGCGGATCGCGTGCTATGCGTAGTATTCTTCTGCTGTAGCTGATGCACTCGCTCACGACAGATTGTCACTTCGGCTCGCAGGCTGTCCAGCATGGCATGTAGTTGCGGATTTTCGGTGCGGTATGGATGATCCAGTGCGCCGCACACCGCGCACGCTTCATTTTCTTCAAGAGCTGCGCGCAAAGATTCGACATTTATTGCGCAAGCCGCCTCAGCGATTTTAAGTGAGCGTTCTGCTTGAGCAAGTTCGGCATTCGCACTGGGTATGCGTTCTTGCAACAAACCGAGCGCTGAGTCTGCCTGTCCAATGGCGTCTTGCAATTGTTGGGTTTCATCCTTCAGCCGCGATTGTTCGGACAGGTTATTCGCCAGATCGCGCCACTGTTGTTCGGCGGAGATGAGCAAGTCACGTCTAAGCTCGGCGGATTGCTTGCGTGATAGCCGTGCGGGAACATCGAATTTATTCAGCGCTTCCTGTAATGCTGTGCGCTTGGTTTCAGCCAGACTCATGGCTTGCACTAACTCGCCAAGTTTGGAGTTGGCTGCAATTTCGGCTTTAACCAGCCGCGCTTCACCCTGATGTGCAGTTGATAATTCAGCATTGAATCGGGCTTGATCTTGGGCAAGTTGCGAAGCTTGTTTAAACAGCATATCCCAGCGCGGCCACCCTTCGGCGAGAGTTTTAAGATGAACATGTTGCTTCAGCCATTCGTCCGCTTCTTTCAACTCTTCCTGCACTGAGGTACGTTGCTGACCATTGACCTGAAGCGTCTGCCTGGAAAGTGCTTCAGCAGCGCGGGCTTCATCCTGCATTTGACTCGCTTGGCGGTGGTGCGGAGTAAGGGTTGCAAGTTGAGTGTCGAGTGCCTTTGCTTGGTCGAGATCATGTGACGCTGCGACTTGTCGTTGTTCCGCATCGTGCAATTCCTGACGGAATATTTCGTGTGATTCATTAGCCGCTTGTAGTGCCAGTGTTGCTTGCCCGAGTTCGGACTCGCTGTTACTTATGGCAAGCTGGCTACGCGCCATGTCTATCTTGATGCGTTCACAATTACCCAGCGATGAACGGGCTTCTTGCACCGACTCGATGCGGTAAAAATCTTCCTGACGTGAGGCCGCAGCTAGCTTCGCGGCAAGCAATTTATTCCATTCATCCTGCGCTAATTTTTCGCTTTGTTGAGTTTTGCCCAATATGTCATGCCAGCGCAGATGATCATCAAGATTTTTCTTGCGTAGCTCCAGCGCCTCCAGCACCTCATTGGCTTGCTTACTATCTTGGTCGAGTTGCGCACGTGCTTCCTGATTTAACGGTTTCTGATCGGCAAGACGATCATTTAGCCTTGCCAATGCAGCCTGCTCGAATTTTTCCCGTTCAAAAGCGCGCTTGGAAATGCCGGTGTAGATGACTATGCCAGTTAGGGTTTCGAGCAGCTCACCTCGTTCGTTGTCGTCTGCTTTTAGAAACGTGGAAAATTCGTTTTGCGCCAGTAACACGGAGCGAGTAAATTGATCAAAAGTTAACCCGATTCGTTGCTCAATCTCGGCCTTTACTTCTCCCTTATTGCTTCCCCCGATAGGCTGCTCGTCGGGAAGGCTCTTCAATGACATCGATATGGATTGAAGCTTGCCATCAATCTTGGTTCTGGAACGACGAACGCTCCAACGAGCACGGTATGCCACCCCATCATTGCCAACGAAGTCCACTTCGGCATATCCATCAACTGCCCCGCGCCGCAACAAGGTGCGTGTATCCTGAGGTGTGACGGTTTCTCCAGCCACGTCTGGCAGTTTTGTTCCTGCGCTACCCGCCTTTAGCAAGCGAGGTGTGTCGTCATATAAGGCGAGGCACAGCGCATCAAGCAGGGTACTTTTGCCCGCTCCCGTGGGGCCGCTGATCGCAAACAATCCGGCGGATGCCAGTGGTTCTTGCTGAAAAGGGATTTCGAACTCGCCTGCCAGGGAGGCTAAGTTTTTGCCTCGTATCGCAAGAATTTTCATTAAGCGGCACTTTCTGTTGGGTTGATCAACAACTCGGCAAAGGCAGCGAGTTGTTCGGGAGGTGCTGTATTGCCGAATCTGCTTTGGTAGAGCCGTTGGAAAATATCCTCGGGCTGCAAACGATTCAGATCATCGAGCGACATCGGAGCAACCTCCCCGGATATTTTGTGAGCGACGCTAGTTTCAATCTTGGCAAGGCGAACAGGTTTGTTTTCAAGTGCGGCTTCAACACGGGCACGCAGACTTGGCTCGGGCGAATCCAAACGCACGCGCACCTCCAGATAAGGATGTGAGTGCATGTCGGATTGCGCAGGCAGATCAAGTGCCGCAAGTTGAGCAAGCACCTCTTCCACGGGCGCGGGTTGCTTGGGTATTCTCATCAATTCAACAGCACGAGGCACTGGAATTGTGGTGATGGACTGCACCGATTCGCCATCCAGATCAACCCGCAAAATCTGATGGGTATAGTCGATCTCCGCAAACGACAAAGGTAGTGGGCTACCGCAATAACGCAAATGTTCCTGTTTCCCCACTCGTTGGGCTCGATGCAAATGCCCTAGCGCGGCATACGCGATGGCTGGATCAAAGATAGTGGCAGAGAGGGCTTCAGCGCCTCCGATCACGATGCGCCGTTCGGATTCTGCCGATACTTCGCCTCCCGCCATGTGACAGTGCCCGAGTGCCAAAATAGCTTGTCCCGGTTGGCGATGTGCCAATGCCAATTCGAGTGCCTGTCTATATATCTCGGCAATACCTTCCATATAAGCATCACCCTCCGTTTCTATGCGAGGAACATCTCCGGGGCGCAGAAAGGGGATTGCCATACACCAGGCTGAGATGGCTCCATCACGATTTCGCAAAGGTATCACCAATTGGTTGAGATCAATATTGCCATCGGCTGTGCGTCGAATCTGCCCCACCACGGTGGTATCGAATTCTTCCAGCAACGGCCCCGGTGCTTCCAGCCTTCCAGGCGAGTCGTGATTGCCTGCTATGATGATGATATTGAGATGCGGCACACGTATTTTGGCTTGTTGCAGAAAACGGTAGAGCTGTTTTTGCGATGCGGCGGATGGATTTGCGTTGTCGAAAATGTCACCGGAGATAAGCAGGCCTTCTGCCTGCTCGGTTGCAATAGTGTCGAGTAGCCAATCGAGGAAACACTGATGCTCGTGGGTTCGCTCGAAACTGTGCAGGGTCTGCCCCAGATGCCAGTCAGATGTGTGCAAGAAGCGCATGATTATGTCTCTAAGTTTGAATCAGTTCGTTATAAATAAAATCGCCAATCTATAAATCGAGTTGGTGTTTGCCTTTGATCCTCGATACTAACCTTGTCTAGTCATATTAGAAATAGAAACGATTGTTGCAAGCATGCGTTTTTTTCCGGCAGGATTGGCAGAATGAACTTCAATTATTTGGGGTGGCTTAAACCCGTTGAGCACAACAGCTTCTTCAAGCCAAAGCAACACGTCATATCCTGTTCCTCGCTGATCATCCCCCAAATCATGATCAAGTGATAGATGCGTAACTGCGCCCGTCTGCAATAATTCAATCGCTTTGTCTTTCCATCGGACTTGAACCCATCCATCGGGTGCAACCCGTTCATCATCTAAATATACTTTCATCGCATTCCCCTAAGCCAAACTCGCGCTGCGTAGTTACCCTCAACTATTTGCGGTCTTAATTTTATTGTTGTCAAAAACAACTGCCATAAAATATTGCCTTTTAATGAGGTGATGGCCAATGGGTATATATCTTTTCTGAAACACAATAGCTTCAAATAGAGGCTCAATGTCACCCTCTATATCTATATCTATATCCATCTCCCTCTCTCGACCCAATATTCGCAAATACACCCCTTTTATAGGAATGATGGTTTCAAAGGGTTTATCCATGAAATGCTTGATCGATGTCACATATTCAAGATTGACGATGCAGCGTCTTGACGACATGCCGATGAAATCCAGATACGGTTTGTCGTCATTTGCCAGCGTTTTGGATATGCGGATGTATTGATCCTCGCTTACTTGGCAAGTGAGGTCTAGGTTTGTGTAAAGAAATTCGAAGCGAAAGAAATTTACCATTGGTTCTGGCTCGGACTTCGTGTCTTTGTCTTTGCAACTCCATCCGAACAGTTTGACTAGCTTCATAAATAGACTCATCGTTACTCTCCTTAATATTCAACTACACCTAACGGCATCCCTTCAATAAATGTTCTTCCCGCAGTACCTGGTAGACATGTTTGTTGTATTGATCATAATCTTTCGGAAACGACAGATCGTATTTGTCAGAAATCCATTTCGCCACTGCTGCGGAACGACTGATGCCGGCGAAACAGTGAACCAAAATCCCCTCCAGCTTTTCATCACTGCAAAACTCTACGAACTCAATAATGTCGCGTGCCTGCTGTTCCGAGAAAAGCACATAGGGCTCCTCGGGCTCAGTAATGTCATCAAACTCCAATCTCAATATGTCATACCAACCTTGCTTCAGATTGGCTTGAGAACCAAAACCAGAAACGGATATCACGGCCCAGTTGTGCCAAGCGGGTCTGCGTTCCGCTTCATTCTTACTGGTAAAAATCACATGCTTGATTGGCATTTCCGATGACTCCAAACAACTCACTAAAAAAGTTTCCCGATCAAAGCTCGCCTTGATTCAAGCTGACTAATGCATCGGCCAATCTCTGCTGCGCCGCGCGCTCACGCAATCCCAAATCATCTTCGGTCAGTATCAACCGATGTCTTAAATTAGGCGGCCAACCAAAGCAGTCGTTATCCACTGCAATCCAGTTAGTCAAATCGTTGCGGGTGACGTGCTGGGCAATTTGCTCAAATCGTGTCAAATATCGCCACGGTTTGCCCACATATTCTTCTCGCTCAAAATCGGTGTGATACGTTGCACCGATGACTCGTACCTGCAATTCAGGCGGCAATCTCTTCTTAGCCCGACTAAATCCCAGTTCCCTTACCCAACTGGTCGACAGCACAATCCTGACTTCAGGATGAGGATTCAGTAACGCAACCAAGATCGGCGTATGTTCAAACAATGTTCCGCCGCCAAACAACACAATGCCATTCTTGGTTCGATATACCTGATCTCCATGCAACACGCCGTCGTAGTCCAAAAACAAGATCATGGTCATATCAATTCAACCAATCATCCGCAGTCAGGCTAAATTTCAACAACCAAGCCGGGATTGAAGGCTAAGTTTTCTGCGCCGCGATTGGTAACATACCCACGCGGATTGCAGATCACACGAGTGCCATTCGCCATATAATCGAAGCTGTCATGCGTGTGGCCGTGGATCCATAAATCCATTTTGCCGAAAAGCTCATCCAATTCCGAAGCGAAACATGGCGTCAATGGATCATTCTTGTACTGCTCCGACACAGACAGTTTCGAAGGCAAGTGATGGGTGATCACCACCGTTTTGCCGTCGAATGGTTCATCCAGTCTTGCTTTTAGCCATGCCAAGGCACGCTGATGTAATTCAACGGAATATTCCGGCGTCAGTAAACCTGTTTGAGTTGCTGATTCTTGGATTAGCCGAAAATCGTTTAAATAACTTTGGCCTGCGATCATTGCTTCTTCTTTCTTTGCAGCGCCAAAATATTCAAAATTCGTCCATAGGGTGCAACCCAAAAATCGGACTCCGTTTTGTTGCAGGATGTATTCATCTTCATCCATGACTTCTACTTCGTTTTCAAAGCCTGCAAAGATTAGATGCTTAAGCATTACTAGCCGGTTAGAACGGTAAAATTCGTGATTGCCGGGTACATACAAGATAGGTTTGTCAGGAAACGTATTACGAGCCCAGTCCACCCCTTTGGCACCTTTATAGATGTCGCCGGCCAAAATGATAATGTCCGCATCCGTTGCCGGCGGCATGAACAACGAGAACTCAATATGCAAGTCACTTAATATGTGTAATTTCATAGTCTTCTTTCCTAACTTGCTCAAATTCCGCGCCTGAGGGATTGCTTCCAGGCATATTGCAAACTTCTAGCATCAATCAATGCATTATGCCGGTGCGCTTGGTGAATTTTCCAATACTCCCTTAATGCATTTTCGAATCGCTGTTCCTGGTTTTCGTTATCGAACGAAAGTGCCCCACATTTGCGTCGAAGGTTATTGGGCCAGCATCCAAAAAACTGGAACAACTCTTCGACCCAAGGCCAGTCGTATTTAGGCGCATCACTTCGCAATATGACCAGCGAATCGGTTAGCCCTTCGATCCAATATTTCAACTGCTGCGCACATTGCGCATCCAGCATACGAAACTCCCCGCCCACCATTAGCGGCAACACTGTGTCCAAAACAAACTGGCTGCAGTTGCCTGTCTGCCAGGTGTTAGTTAGTTCGGCATAAAATTCTCGTCCATCCGCTGCCACGCAGGCAATACTGATTAGGCCCGGATAGCCGATGTGAGGTTCCGAAGTTGTAAACTCGGTATCGAAAAAAACGTCCATGAACAATATTCTTTCAAAATCAGTTTATGAAATGGCAGCCCAAAATTTTCATCAATAAAATATATGCGGCGCACCTAAATATGGACCAGTTCCCCAAGCATGAAACACCGCACATATATGGAGCAATCCGTGAAAATCTGGCTCCCCCTCTCCCTTGCTCCCAATTTCGTACAGACTGTTTTTTGTAAGTACGAGGTTATTCTCAATATCTACGGACCTCACGTCGGATGTCATATAGGAAACTCTTCTTTCACGAAGAATTCCTGTCAAAAAATACAATTTCTGGTCTACAACTTGTAGACAAATTATTCGCCAGTCGTCAATGATTCCACGCACCGGTTTATGTTCCGTCATTGATTCCACCATGGGAACAAAGGATGCCATATCATTTTCAGAAAATAGTCTGAGACTGTATCGGTCACGATTTACTCGAACAATGTCATCCAAGGATTTGGGTACTAGGTCATTGATCGCTTTTTGCAAACTGTCAGTCATTTTCTTCTCCATTCATTTTTTTCGGAATTTCTTATGCGATCTTCTGCATTTAAATTACCCACTTTTTTATAGGCTAATATCAATACAACTCGAATCGCTCCATTGCGGCAGCCAGCGTTCGCCGCAGCTCTCTAACTAGTGCATCTACCTGTTCCGAGTAAGTAAGTTCAGTTAGTTCTGTTTGGCGACTTGAGACCCATGCAGTTATTGCTTCTTTGTTGTTTCTTGCCTTTTCGAAACCTACAAGAGAGACGATATTTCTCCCTTCGCTAATCGCCAAAATAATCATCAGTGTCTCAGCCAATCGTCGATTGCGGTCTATTGTTTCCAAGTTCTTTGTGGCCTCTTGGCGTGAAAACTTTTTTTTACATCCATGTGTTAGCCTTTTATAGGCGATAAGTTTTGACGAGCCATCGGCTGTTAAGTAAGTTTGTGGCATATGAATTCTCCTTGAGTTAAAATTAACCATAAATTACATTAGGAGGGATATATGATCTCCTGTAGCGCATTATATCGAATTAAAGCACATTGGCAAGTTATTTTTTTCGATACAAGAGCAAATTGTTTTCTGGGAGATTATTTTGATTAAATGTCACTTATCTCGTCTCATGGGTGAGCGCAAGATAAAGATCGCTGACTTATCAAGAGATACTGGAATAAATCGTGGCACAGCTACCCGTCTCTATTACGAAACTGCGGAAAGAATTGAGATTGATGCAATTAACGTTCTATGCAAATACTTAAATTGTTCAATTAGTGAACTACTTGAATACGTTCCTGATAATACCAGTGGGCAGGAGGTTAAATAGTCGACGGGTAGAGGTATTCAAAGCCCTAGCGATGAAGGAATATGGGTACTGAGTTTGAGTTTTGTTAATTTGAACGGCAGCTCTATGAGGTATAACGGACAGAAGCGTTAGTGACTATTAACAGGCGGTTACTAACCCACTGCGGCCAGTGAACCCAGTGAATTCGACGCCTCAAAGCGGACAGTCATACTCTCAGAATATATTGTCGTTTCATAACGGAAGCTGCTGCTGATTCTTTTTCGCTACATACGTGGCTTTCGGTTTGCGATAATTCTTGTTACCAAATTTCTTGGCTGAGACGGTCATTCGCAATTCGATGCAATCGCCTACAGTAACGTATTTCAAATCCACAAAAGTAGTAACTCAGCTCTAGATTCACGATAAAACGGCCTCTCATTGGTGATCGAGTATTGGTGTGCAGCGCCCATACAGAATTTCATCTATGTTATAGACATAATAAATTTGAATCACAGAGTAACTGTTGGTCTATAAAACAAAGTTAACTGTTTATGGACACCAGGACAGTGTTTTTTCAATATATCCGGCGCAGTAAAATAATACTCGCTCACTACGGCAAAAAATTCAGCCGGACTGGTCGCCGCATAAGGATTGATAAAAGTTGATTTTCCTGTCGCAACATGCCGGCACAGTTTTTCGTAGGTGTCACTCATGGCCTCGGCCCATCTTTTTCGGCTCATGCCGCGACGTAATGGTGGCATGCCATTCATTACCCCATCAAGGCCATCCAGCTTATGAGCGAATTCGTGCAATACAACATTGTGGCCAACATGACAAGCAAAGGCGTCGCGTTCCACATTATCCCAAGATAATATGACCGGGCCGCGCAACCATGACTCGCCGCTTAAATCGCTGGTTTCGTCATGAACAAGTCCAATGGCATCGACCCGCTCGTGATGAACGCGAAACGCCCCGGGATAAAGAATGACCTCAACCCATCCATCGAAACAATCTACACCCAGATTCAGGATTAGCAAACAGGCCTGAACAGCCACGACCACCCTCATTGCCGGAGTGACTTCCAAACCCTGAGCACCCGTGATTAATTTCTGATCCAAAAACCACGTCGTCATCTCGCGCAGATGCGCCATTTGCACAGCATCCAGCTCTTTTAAAACTGGCAGGCGCCGAGTTACGCTTTGCCAGATATTGTGAGGTATCGGATGGCGTTTAATAACCCGTCTCATACGCCAGCGCTGTAGCGTAATGTTTAGTGATCGCATAGCACTCCTTTAGGTCAACAAGTTCACCTAGCTGAATTTGAGTAGGTAGTCGCCGAATATTTCCTGCTCGGTAGGAATTCGCTCAGGTATCTTACGTACAATGCGTGTGATGTTCAGGTAGTGCATATAATTCAGGTTGTCTGAGAAATTATTACGTCCCCAGGTACCACAGCCAAGAGACAGTGAAAATGGCAGACCATTGTCGAAGTTGCCACCGGTGGCAAAACAAGGGGACTGGTTCACGATGACACGGCATACAGGTAGCTCAAGTCCCAGACGCAAAATGTGTTCGCTATCGTTTGAATGGATACTTACCGAATGGCCTGCCCCCTGATATGAATAGATGCCTTCAACTATTGCGCACGCCTGAGCGAAGTTGAGGGCACGATATACGGTCAGCACGGGTGAAAGTTTCTCACCGGAAAATGGATAGTTAGCACCGATGCCAGACTCCTCGACCATCAGGAATTTTGCCTTTGCCGGATTAGCCAAATCCAACCGAGCGAGCCTGGCAATGCATTGAACAGACTGCGCCGTCACTTCATGATTCAGCTTGCTGCCCGACCACATAAGTGTCTGAAGGCGACTCTTCTCATCGCCATTCAGGAGTATGCCCCCGGCATCACTCAGCGCCATCAATGTCTTCTCATACACAGAATTGAGGATTATCAGGCTGTTTTCGGAAGCGCAACTGGTTGCGTTATCGAATGTCTTCGACCGGGCTATGTTTATCGCCGCCTCTTGCAAGTCGGCAGAGGCATCGACAATCGAGCAGACGTTTCCTACCCCCACTCCGAATGCCGGAGTGCCGCTGGCGTAGGCAGCACGGACGTTATTCTGTGAACCGGTCGCCACGACCAAGTCGGACTGGCGCATCAGTTCCAGCGTTGCCACCTTGGTTACCGGAGCTGGCAAATACTGAACCAAATCCGAGGGAGCACCCACCTTCATTAGTTCGGCATTCACAAACCCAACCAAAGTCGCACAGGTGTTCAATCCCTTTGGTGATGGTGAGATGATGATCGCATTGCGGCCCTTGAGGGCGTTAATAATCTTGCTGGCAGGGGTGGCTGTCGGACTCGTGGATGGTGTAATCGCGGCGACAACTCCGACAGGACGTGCGATCTCGACGATGCCTTTATCTGGATATTCAGCGATGACCCCCACACTCCTTGCACCCTTCAAGTCACGTAGCAATCCTAACGTCTTGCGATAATTCTTGACGACCTTATCTTCGACAACGCCAAAACCGGTATCCCGCACGGCCATTTCGGCAAGCAATCGGTTGCGCTCGGGCTGCATGATTGCCCAGCCTGCTGCTGTGACCGCCTCATCCACTTGTCCCTGTGTAAATTTCTGGTAGACAAGCTGAGCTGCTCGCGCCCTGCCGATCATTTGCGCGATGTGCTCATTCGCGCTTGCTCGATGATTTGAATTCAGTGCAGCAATTGACATGGCCTAACTCGTTAGCGTTTAAGCACAATACGATAATGAGTGTGCCCACTCCTTAATCTTTCGATAGCATCGTTTATGTTATCAAAACTGAATTTCTCAACAATAGGCTTGATGTTGTGAAGAACGGCAAATTCCAGCATCTGAGCTATTGTTGCTGGGCTGCCTACTGGAGATCCTGATATCGAGTGTTGCCCGTTAATAAGAGAAAATACATTTATATCCAGTGGGTCTAGCGTTACGCCGACAAAATGTAAACGTCCGCGTACATTCAATGTGGACAGATAAAGATTCCAGTCCAGTTTTACGTTAACCGTGGAAACAATGAGATCAAAACGTCTTGCGGCTAAACCTATTTCATGAGGATCGATGGAATTTAACGTGTGGTGTGCCCCCAAGCGCAAGGCTTCCTTCTTTTTGTCTTCACTGGAAGTAAAGGCAGTCACTTCGCAGCCCCAGGCATTGAGGAACTGCAACGCCAAATGCCCAAGTCCTCCTATGCCTATCACGGCGACTTTGTCGGTTGGTTTGATATTGAACTGAACTAGTGGATTAAAAACGGTAATCCCGCCGCAAAACATCGGGCCCGCAGATTCCAAAGCAATACCTTCTGGAATGGAGACAACGCTGTTAGCTGCTGCACGCACTTTTTCAGCAAAGCCCCCATGGTGTCCGATGATAGTTGGTAGTGCGTTGGCACACAAATTTTGGTCGCCCGAGTGACAAGATTTGCACTCGTTGCAATAGCCAGCTTGCCAGCCTAAGCCCACTGTTTGTCCAACCTTAAAATTCTTAACCCTTTCACCCATTTTGGAGATCGACCCAACCACTTCATGGCCAGGAACGACTGGGTATTGGGTTATTCCCCATTCATTGTCGATCACGTTCAAATCACTATGACATAAGCCGCAGTATTGAACATCAATTTCAACTTCATTTGGCTGAAGCGTACCTGGATCATACTCAAAGGGTCGGAGGTTACCCTTCGGCTCAAATGCTGCAAAAGCTTTTATCATGTTTAATCTCCTTCATACGCAGTGAATCAAGCGCAACATCAATAAGATCATCGTTACCGCTCGGTAGATTGACAAGTGCGCTTTTCATTAAATGTATTCATTAATAGCTGTTGTAGGCCCGCAAGCTGAAAAAGGGGAGGAATTCAGCCTGCGGTAGAGAAGAACTAACTTCTCAAAACTTTGACATTCGGCTGTAAATATTTACGTCATAGCAAACGTGACTTGCGCAGTATTTGTGGCGCAAATTGATTACTCATCCTGAACAATATAAGAAATAGAATTGGTGATACTGTGTGATGCCCAACACATCACCTACTTTAATGCCCGTCACTATTAATAAACTGCGCGATCTGTGCGTTGGGGCACATACCGAAAAATATTTTACTTTAAGCTAATTGCTCTGCGAATATATGCGTCATTTAACGGAGTTAAATTTATGAAAAGCAAATTGTATCTAATAGCTTCAGCCGTGCCATTTGTTATAGCCATTGGCAGCGCCTATGCAACCGACACTATTACCATTGAAAACTCGCAGATCAGTATGGCGCAGGCTGTCACCGCTGCAGAGCAATACGTTGGAGGCAAGGCCGTCCATGCTGAATTCGAACGTCACAAGGATAGAACGACGTTCGATATTGAAGTAGTTAAGGACAAGAAGACCATAAAAGTGAAAGTAGATCCGATGAGCGGCAGAATCATATTGTCTGTCGACGATAAAAATGACGAACAAGAAAAACACGATGTGCACCAAAAAGCCGATAGACACGAAAATATAGATTTAAAGGCTAGGCCATGACCGATGCTTTCCTCTATTGTCGCGGAAGACCAATAGGTAAATTGTTTGCGTGCCTAACTGGAAGCAATGATTACCCGTGGATAAGGATGAAAGGCGCAGCACAGCGCGGTGAGTATCTGCCTGCGATGGAGTCGGCAGATTGACCAGCCGCGAGATCACGGTTGCCGAATATCTGCTCTTCCGCCTGAAACAGATCGGTGTGGATCATATCTTCGGTGTGCCGGGCGACTTTGTTCTCGGTTTTTTCAATCAGGTGCTGAAGAGCGAAGTGAAATACGTCGGCACCTGTAATGAACTCAACGCGGCCTATGCTGCTGATGGATACGCACGCATCAGGGGTGTCGGTGCTTTTTCCACCACCTTTGGCGTCGGTGAACTGAGCGCCATCAATGGCGTGGCGGGTGCATACGCAGAAAGAGTGCCGGTGGTGGTGGTAACCGGTTCTCCCGCGACAATCAATTTCCGCACCAGACCACTGTTGCATCATACTTTGGACGATTATCTGATACCGCTGCGCATGTACGAGAAAATTACAGTCGCCACTTCCCAACTAGCTTCAGGTGAAACGGCCCCGGCCGAGATCGACCGGGTATTAGCGGCATGTCTATACTATCAACAACCTGTTTACATCAGTCTGCCGTCGGATGTGGTGATGATGAAATGCAAGAGGCCTGATGCTTTTCTTTTTCCAGTGCATGCATCCAGCGATCCAGAAACGCTCGCCGAGGCGATAGAGGAAGCGCTCGGCATGCTGGCAAAATCGCAGAAGCCGGTGGTGATCGGCGGTGTGGAGTTGATACGCTTCAAGCTGCAAAATGAGTTTGCCGGTCTCGTCGATAAGACTGGCTACCCGTTTGCCACCATGATGCTGGGCAAGACTGTACTGTCAGAGCAGCATTCGCAATTCATCGGTATCTTTGAGGGTGATCGGAGTCGCCACTATGTACGGGACAGGATTGGGAACGCGGACTGTATCCTGCAACTCGGAAACTTGATGACCGACTTTAATACGGGCGGTTTTACAATGAATTTCGACGACAACAAGACCATCAGCGCCAACCTCAATTTCGTGAAGATCAGGCACCATGATTACGAGAATGTGTATATCGGCGATTTCATTCTTGGGCTGACCCAAAAATTGGATCACAGAGAATTTACTTCGATGGATATTCAATGCGCCAGCAATGGCTGTGTCCACCGCCATACCGAACCATACCTGCCGGATGCCCGGCAACCGTTAACCATCAAGCGCTTATTCGATCGCATGAGTCATTTTGTTAAAAACAATTCAATTGTCATCGCTGAAACAGGCATATCCCTGTTCAGCGCGGCGGAAATGCTCATGCCGGAGGGTGCGACTTTTATCGGGCAGACATTTTACGGTTCGATAGGCTAGTCGGTGCCACTCTGGGTGCAGCTATGGCGGCTCCTGACCGTTCTGTGGTGCTGTTTGTAGGTGACGGCGCTTTTCAAGTAACTTGCCAAGACCTTTCGACGATTATCCGCTATGGCCTTAAGCCTGTAATCTGCCTCATTAATAATGATGGCTACACCATCGAGCGCGTGATCGTGGATCGTCCATACAACGATATCCAACCTTGGCGCTACCACAAGCTCGTGGACGTATTCGGAGGCGGTATGGGTCTTGATGTTTACACCGAAGGTGAACTTGAATATGCACTCGATAAAGCCAACACGGCAGATGGTCTGGTGTTCATTGAGATTCATACCGGGCGGCTGGATTGTCCAGAGGCGCTGCGCAGTGCAGGCCGGTCAATGGCAAAGATAAATCAGCTCGATTAAGCGCAAGGCAAGGAGTTGATCGCCGAGTTTGTGAAGGATCGATTGGATGCTTATTTATCCTGCGAATAAATTACGACTGTGTATGGCCCGATATTGATTTTGCCCGAGCATGGCAGACCATCGTTATTTTCCTTATGTGCTTCAACATCGGGAGATGGGTGATTTGCAAAATCCTGGCCGTATTTATTGGAGTCACTGTTAAACCGAGTTTTCCACAACCCTGCCCGAGGAAAACCGATGGCATATCCATCTCGAATTTGATTCATCATATTTACCACAACAACGACGCTATCTTTCGGGCCTTGTTTGTCCCAGCGATGGAAAGCGATGATCTTGGCCCCATCGTCAAAATGATAAAGGTGGACATTTTGCCCGCACAATCCTCGCGTCGTATTCGATAGATTACGTCGCAGGGAGATCAGGTCTCGGTACAAATTGAGAATACCGCATTCGCTCTCAACTCTAGCCCAGTCGATCGGAACTTTATCCCGAAACCAGTGATCTTCGAGCAGCTCCTGTCCTTCAAAAATCATCGGAATGCCGGGCGACGTAAGAACAAGAGCGCCAGCCAAGGTAGAGCGTTTTCTGGAAAACCAGCTATCCGCCTTGCCCGTCCAAATATCCTCGGGCAAGCGAGCTCGGCCATTAGAGACTGCATCGTGAGACTCGGTATAAATAATTCGTTTGAAGGCGTCCATGTCATAACGATGCTCAATGGCTTTACTGACAGCACCCAGATCGCGAGATCTATCATCACCGACAATAACGGCTGTACGAATATGGTGAACAAAATCTGCATCCCATTGCGCATTAAAGCCTGCGCCACCTGCTCCCACGTCTTCGGTGATCCAGTTGTTCTTGTGCATCCCTTCGGCAATGCTGATCTTACCGGGAAATTGTCTTTGGATCTCCCCGTTGATCCACTGCATCAGGCTCCAGCCGTCGGGAATGTCATTCGCCGGATTGTTGTCGTTACCATCGATGCTTTTGATATAAACAACCATGTCCCAGCGAAGGCCATCGACGTGGCACTCCTCGAAGCACATCAATGCGTTATCACGCAGATATTGGCGCACTTCAGCTCTGCCATAATCGGGGCGAGTCTCGCCCCATGGCGTATTCGAGCGATGATCATTGTAGAAGTAGTCCCCCCCCTTTCCATTTTCGCTCCATCCATCAAACTGCCACAAATCGAGATCGGAAGGCCCCAAGTGATTGTAAATAACATCGACGATGACAGCGATTCCATGCTCGTGAGCAGCCTTCACAAATCGCTTAAATCCATCTGGCCCTCCGTATATACTCTTAATGGCAAATAGTTGGGATGGATTGTATCCGCATGAAAAATCTCCCGGGAATTCCATGACCGGCATCACTTCGATGGCATTGATGCCCAACTCATTGAGATAGGAAAACTTTTCTATCGCACTATCGAACGTACCCGGATGCCCTTTTTCTTTGACGTTGAAGGTGCCGATGTGCAGCTCATAAATGACCAGCTCATTTCCGCTCGCCATGTGAAATTCGTGATCGCCCCAGTCGAATACGTTGGCATCATAGATAACGCCATTACCTACCGAGTTCGTGACCTGTCTGGCGTAGGGATCAATTCTGGATAAGACACCATTGGGACCATGAATCAGGTATCTGTATTCATCTCCTGTTTTTGCTTTAGATATTTTGGCAAACCAGTAACCATTCTTTTCGCTGTGCAGCGGTGTTGAGGTTTTGTGCCAGTGGTTAAAGGTTCCGGTCACGTACACTTTTTCCGCGTGCGGAGCCCATACGCGAAAGCCTACTCCATCTTTAAATGGTAAGGCTCCCATACCCTGAAGTTTCTGCGCGGTTTTATTTTTTGACATTGTTCCATCCATTATCGTAGTTAACGATTGCAGTCTAAATCTTTTCCGGCATCATCTTGATTGCCCAGCACTGGCAATCGGTATCTGGGCAGACGCCGTTGCAGTTGCCACAAAACATACAGCTGAGGGCTTTGAATAGCGCAAATACAAAAATTCTGGGCATAAAAAACCGTAACAGCAAATACTGGAATTAGATGTTGCCAATGCAGTAGTGATGTCTCTGTCTGTTAGCGCACGACAACACTCACCTATGTTGCGTACAACGCAAATGAAAACTTAATTCTCATTATTAAAAAATACTGGGCTGGACAATCAAAATGTATCAGGTTTAATCCGATACTTATGCTGACAAGGAAGATGTAATTACGATGAGTAGCAACCCTGGTTCTGAGACATCAGCCGATGCGCTTGTCATCTTTGGAGTAACCGGAGATCTGGTACATAAGATGGTCTTCTCGGCACTCTACGGAATGGCTAAACGCGGCGCTCTAAATTTTCCTATCATTGGTGTTGCAGGAAGATATTGGAGCGATGAGGATCTTCGCCAACATGCAACGGACAGTATCAAGGAAACTGGCAAAATTGACGACAGTGACGCCCTTGCACACCTTCTATCTCGACTTCATTATGTAAGCGGGGACTATAACAATCCAGAAACATTTAAAACGATCAAGCTCGCGTTGGGTGATGCTAAACCGGCATACTACCTCGCTATCCCACCTGCACTATTTGCCACCGTTATCAAACAACTTTCAGACTTGGAGATGGTCGACCAAGCACGCATCATTGTTGAAAAACCATTCGGGCGTGACCTGGCCTCTGCGCGAGAACTAAATCGAATTGCCTTGTCTGTATTTCCTGAAGAGCGAATTTTTCGCATAGATCACTATCTCGGAAAGGAGGCGATTATGAATATTCTCTATTTTCGTTTTGCAAACTCCTTTCTGGAGCCAATCTGGAATCGCAATTGTATAGAAAGCGTTCAGATCACACTCGCCGAAAAGTTTGGCGTTAAGGATCGCGGCGTGTTTTACGAAGGAACCGGTTGTCTGCGAGATGTTATTCAGAACCATCTTTTTCAGATCGTTGCATTGCTTGCAATGGAACCTCCGGCTCTTAAAGGCTACGGCGCATTGCATAATGAAAAGGCCAAGGTATTTCAAGCGATGCGTCCCCTGCAAGCTGAAGATGTGGTGCGCGGTCAGTACGATGGCTACCGACTGGCGCCAGGAGTATCCAAAGACTCGGATGTTGAAACTTATTGCGCCATGCGATTGCATATAGATTCATGGCGCTGGCAGGGCGTGCCATGGTATCTGCGTTCAGGAAAATGTATGGCAGAAACAGTGGCCGAAATATTGGTGGAATTAAAACCGCCGCCACAAAGGTTGTTTGACGATTCAGCACCTGGTGCAGGCCGAGCCAATTATCTGCGTTTCCGGCTTGCACCTAACTCAGCCGTTGCGCTCGCCGCACGCGTTAAACGATCAGGTAAAGAATTTTTAGGAGTTCAACGCGAACTTTTTTTATTGGATGAACAGCAGGTAGACGAATCACCCTATGAGCGATTGTTGAGTGATGCCATGATTGGTGATAGCGCGCTCTTCACCCGAGAGGATTCCGTTGAGGCAGCTTGGGCTGTGGTTGATACAATCCTAAGCAATCCGTCTCAGACACACACTTACAAACAAGGTAGTTGGGGGCCAGCACAATCCGATGAACTTATTTTAGCAAGTGGAAGTTGGCATAACCCAATTGTGGCGAAGGCGTCATCGTGAGCGAACAAATTCGCACAATTCCTCACGTTTACGGATTTCATTCTGAGGAAATTGAGGGATTTAATTCTTTGCTCGAACTAGCGATGGATATGCACTGGACGTGGAATCATGCTACGGACGATCTATGGAGGCAACTTGACGCTGTATTGTGGGAGCAGACACATAATCCATGCGATGTTCTGCAAACAGTTTCCCGTGACAAGCTTAAAAACTTGCTCAGTAATACCGATTTCCGCGCCCAAATAGATAATTTATTGCAGGCAAAGAAATTGGTTGTAGAGAGCCCCGCTTGGTTTCAGGAATCACATCCGCAATCACCACTGAGTTGTGTTGCTTATTTCAGCATGGAATACATGTTGAGCGATGCTTTACCGATCTATTCCGGTGGCTTAGGCAATGTGGCGGGCGATCAACTCAAATCTGCAAGTGATTTGGGCGTTCCTGTAGTAGGGGTGGGACTGCTTTACCAACAGGGATACTTTCGTCAGGTGATCGATAAAAATGGCGCGCAACAGGCTTTTTATCCCTATAACGATCCGGGACAATTGCCGATTACGCCTTTGCGCAAAACGAACGGTGAGTGGTTGAGACTAGAGATCGTGTTGCCGGGCTACACTATTTGGTTAAGAACATGGCAAGTTCTGGTTGGTCGAGTGAAATTGTATCTGCTGGACAGCAACGATTCAGCGAATTTCCCGGCGCATCGTGGTATTACCAGTGAACTCTATGGAGGTGGCTCAGAGTTGCGGCTGATGCAAGAAATGGTGCTCGGTCTCGGCGGTTGGAGTTTGTTACGTGCGCTCGAGCTAAATCCTGAGGTCTGCCACCTGAATGAAGGACATACGGCCTTAGTCGTGTTGGGACGCGCCCTAAGTTTCATGGAGGAAACTGGCCAGCCTTTTGACGTAGCTCTGGCTGTCACAAGCTCAGGCAATCTGTTCACTACACATACTGCTGTTACAGCCGGTTTTGATCGATTTGCTCCGGCATTAATTGAGCAATATCTCGGCAGATACGCCAACAAGCTAGGCATTTCTCTTTACGATCTGCTGGCACTTGGTCGCCAGAATCCGAATGACCCATCTGAGCCATTCAATATGGCGTATTTGGCAGTACGCGGTAGTTGCGCAGTTAATGGTGTAAGCCGACTGCATGGTCAGGTGAGCAGAAATCTTTTCGCTTCACTTTTTCCTCACTGGCCAGTTGATGAAGTACCTATTACTCACATCACGAACGGAGTCCACATGCCAACTTGGGATTCGGCAGAAGCAGATGAGCTCTGGACCGAGGCTTGTGGCAAGGATCGCTGGCTGGGCAAGACGGAAACGCTGGAGAGAGAGATACGCAGCGTCTCAGACACTAGGCTATGGCAGTTTCGGATCAAGGCAAGGCAAACTTTTGTAACCGGGATACGCGAGCGATTATCCAAGCAACTTTCGGCATCAGGTGCCTCGACTGAAGCTATAGAAGAAGCGAAACATATTTTTGCCCCTGATGTATTGACCTTGGGCTTCGCGCGTCGCTTCGCTACCTATAAACGACCCAATATGTTGCTGCATGATCCAGAACGCCTGATGCGCTTGTTAACTAATCTGCTACGACCAGTACAACTCATCATGGCGGGCAAGGCACATCCAGCTGATCAGGCTGGACAGGACATGATTCATCAGTGGATACAATTTACTCGGCGACCAGAAGTACGACTTCATGTCATGTTTATTAGCGACTACAACATTCTCTTGAGCGAATCTCTTGTACAGGGAGCTGATGTTTGGATCAATACGCCCCGACGACCATGGGAGGCTTGCGGAACAAGTGGCATGAAAGTATTGGTCAATGGTGGAATTAATCTGTCTGAGCTGGACGGATGGTGGGCCGAAGCTTTTACACCAGAAGTCGGATGGGCGCTGGGTGACGTTCAAGAGCATGGTGATGATCTCGCTTGGGATGCAAGAGAGGCAGAAACTCTTTATGAATTGCTTGAAAATGAAGTGATCCCTGAATACTACGCCCGCGACAAACAGGGCATCCCCGTCAAATGGGTACAGAGGGTGCGCGACAGCATGGCGCAATTGACACCTTATTTT
>Ga0182030_10003694_pt1 | contig 32694 bp, 27 predicted proteins | sample 812S3MmetaG_FD_121299 | JGI IMG/M metagenome (GOLD analysis project Ga0182030, IMG submission 121299) | Permafrost microbial communities from Stordalen Mire, Sweden - 812S3M metaG (Illumina Assembly) | ecosystem: Environmental > Terrestrial > Soil > Wetlands > Permafrost | place: Sweden... | reverse complement strand
TCGAGGCGGAAACCCCGCTGCTGACGCTCGAGACCGAGAAGGCCACGATGGATGTGCCGGCACCGTTTGCCGGCGTGATCGAAAAACTTCTGGTCGCCAAAGGCAGCAGGGTATCGGCCGGGACCGCGATTGCCATTCTGCAGAGCGAGGCGGAGGCTGCCGCACCGGCAGCTGCTGCCGCTGCCAACGCTGCGGCGCCGGCCGCGCCGGCCGCGCAGCCGACCGCGATAGCACCGCCGGCAGCGCCCGCGCCGAGCGCTGCTGCAACCGCACCGGTGGAAGTGCAGGTGCCCGACATCGGCAATTTCAAGGATGTGGAAATCATCGACGTGCTGGTCAAGGCGGGCGAAACCATCGCCGTGGATACCCCGCTGCTGACGATTGAGACCGAGAAGGCGACGATGGATGTGCCGGCACCGATTGCCGGGGTCATCGAAAAACTGCTGATCAGCAAGGGCCAGCGGGTCTCGGCCGGTACCGTGGTCGCGATCGTGCGCGCGATGAGCGCGCCAGTGGTAGCGGCTGCGCCGCCAGCGGCGCCCGCCATTCCAACCGCAGCCAAAGCCCCGGCCGCTTCAGTAGCGGCAGCGCCTGCGCCGCAGGCTCCGGCGCCACAGAGCGCGCCGCCGGCAGGATTGATCAACGAGGCCGGATTTGCCACCGCGCACGCCAGCCCTTCGGTGCGGCAGTTCGCGCGCGAGCTGGGTGTGGATCTGGCGCGTGTGAAAGGCAGCGGCCACAAAGGCCGCATCACGCAGGAGGATGTCAAAGCCTTCGTCAAGTCGCTGCTGCAGGGTGGCGCTGCCGCGGGCGGCGGGGGCGGCGCATTACCGCGCGTGCCAGTGGTTGATTTTGCGCAGTTTGGCCCCGTCCAGATCAAGCCGCTCAACCGCATCCAGCGCATCTCGGGTCCGCGCCTGCACGCCTCCTGGGTCAATCTGCCGCATGTCACGCAGTTTGATCAGGCCGATATCACGGAGCTCGAGGAGGCGCGCCGCTGGCTTAAAGCGCGCGCCGTGGCCGAAGGCGTACGTCTGACACCGCTCGCCTTCATCATCCGGGCCTGCGTGCGCGTGCTCAAGCAGCTGCCGCAATTCAATGCCTCACTGGATGCCGCGGCTGAGAATCTGGTGCTCAAGCAGTATTGCCACGTGGGATTTGCTGCCGATACGCCCAATGGCCTGATGGTGCCGGTGATCCGCGATGCGGATAAAAAGGATGTGTTCGAGCTGGCGCGCGCGCTGGGCGAGCTGTCCGAGAAGGCGCGCAAGGGCCGGCTCTCGGGTGCCGAGATGCAGGGCGGGTGCTTTACGATCTCGAGCCTGGGAGGCATCGGCGGTACAGCCTTCACTCCGATCATCAATGCGCCGGAAGTCGCGATTCTCGGTGTTTCCAAATCCTCGATGCAGCCGGTGTACAAGGACAACGCCTTCGTGCCGCGCATGCTGCTGCCGCTGGCCCTCTCCTATGATCACCGCGTCATTGACGGTGCCGATGGCGCGCGCTTCGTGACCGCGCTCACCAAGGAGCTGCAGAACGTCGAGGGACTGCTGGAGGCAGTCAAGTGAGTTCAGCCCCGATCCTCTGTCCCGATATCGGTAACTTTAAAGACGTCGAAGTCATCGAGGTATTGGTCAAGGCCGGCGATCGGATCGAGCTGGAGACGCCGCTGGTCACGCTCGAGACTGAAAAGGCCACGATGGATGTGCCCTCGCCCCAGGCGGGCGTGATCACCGAGGTGCTGGTCAAGAAGGGCGCTCGCGTTTCACAAGGCTCGCCGCTGGTCACGCTGGAGGCGGCAGCGGCAGCGGCAGCGGCGGCGCCGGCGGCTGAGAGCCCCAAGGCAGCACCGGCTCATACGGCCGCGGCGCCTGCGCCCGCTGCGCCGGCGGCTGCCACGGCGCCCAAACCGGCGGTGGCCACGGCCGCTGCCGCGGCTCCGAAGGCAGCCGATGAGGTGCCCGCCGATCGCGAGGTGCAGCTGCTGGTGCTCGGGGCAGGACCTGGCGGCTACACGGCCGCATTCCGCGCCGCGGATCTGGGACTCAAAGTCACGCTGATCGAGCGCTGGGAAACACTGGGCGGCGTGTGCTTGAATGTGGGCTGCATACCCTCCAAGGCCCTGCTGCACGCGGCCAAGGTGATTGACGAGGCGGCCGGGATGGGCGCGAACGGCGTCAACTTCGCGGCCCCGCAGATCGATCTGCCCAAGCTTCGCGCGTGGAAATCCAAAGTGGTCGCTCGCCTCACCGGCGGCCTGACGGCGCTCGCCAAGCAGCGCAAGGTCGAAGTGGTGCGCGGCACCGGGCGCTTTCTCAGTCCGCACGTGATTGAAGTCAGCTCCGCGGGCAAGGTGGAGAAGCTGCGCTTTGCGCAGGCCATCATCGCCGCAGGCTCCGAGGCGATCTCGCTGCCCTTCCTGCCCAAGGATCCGCGCATCATCGATTCGACCGGTGCCCTGGAACTGGCCGAGACCAATGTCCGCCTGCTGGTGATCGGCGGCGGCATCATCGGCCTCGAGATGGCCTGCGTGTATGAGGCGCTCGGCGCCAAGGTGAGCGTGGTCGAGCTGACCACACAGCTGATGCCGGGGTGCGATCCGGATCTGGTGCGACCGCTCGAGAAGCGCCTCAAGGCGCGCTACGAGCAGATCCTGCTCGGCACCAAGGTGACCGGTGTCGAGGCGCGCGCCGATGCCCTGCTGGTGCGCTTCGAAGGCAAGGAGGGCGCCAGCGAGCAGCGCTTCGATCGGATCCTGGTGGCGGTCGGTCGTGTGCCCAATGGCCGCGCCATCGGTGCCGAAGCCGCGGGCGTGGTGGTTTCTGAGCGCGGCTTTATCCCGGTCGATAAGCAGCAGCGCACCAACGTGGCCCACATCTATGCGATCGGCGATGTGGTGGGTCAGCCGATGCTGGCCCACAAGGCTTCGCACGAAGGCAAGGTCGCGGCAGAAGTTGCCGCCGGCCACAAGCGCTTCTTCGATGCGCGCGTGATTCCCTCGGTCGCCTACACGGATCCGGAAGTCGCCTGGGTGGGACTGACGGAGACTGCGGCCAAGGCGGGCGGGATCGCGTTTGAAAAGGGCGCCTTCCCGTGGGCAGCCAGCGGCCGCTCACTTTCACTCGGACGCGATGAGGGCATGACCAAGCTGTTGTTCGATCCGGCGACCCACCGGGTACTCGGGGGTGGCATGGTCGGCCCGAACGCCGGCGAGCTGATTGCCGAGGTCGCGCTCGCGATTGAGCTTGGGGCCGATGCTGCTGACATCGGCCTCACCATTCATCCGCATCCGACGTTGTCGGAAACCGTTTGTTTTGCGGCCGAAGCTTTTGACGGCACGCTCACGGATCTGTACCTGCCGAAGAAAAAGCCGGCCTGAGCGGCTTTAGGCGGCGGGCTTCCAGCGCACCGTGACGGCCTCGCCACAGCGCAGTGGCTCGCCATCGCCTTCGATCAGAATCGCGTTTTGTCCGAACATCACGCCATGCAGCGCATGATCCATCCGATAGCTCTTCAGGGTGCGCAGCGGCTCTTCACCTTCGAATACGCCGCTCATCTGATCCGTCGCCGTGATGCGGCAACGCGCGCAGGGTTTGACGAGTTTGAGGCGCACGCTGCCGATCTGCAGTTCATCGATCCGATCCTCAGCGTACGGCTCCCAACCCTCGATCACCAGACTGGGTCGAAAGCGGTTCATCGGCAGCGGCACTGCCAGCCGCTGGTTCAGATCGGCCAGCGAGGCGGTGCCGATCACGAGGAAAGGAAAGCCATCCGAAAAGCGCGTGGGTGCCTCGATGCCTTGGCACCACTGCGGGTTGCTGAGGCGCTGATAGGCATCATCGAAGCGCACCAGACGGCAAGGGCTGCCCAGATAGTCACTGACCCAGCCGGCAGCGCATGGGCCCAGATCCTGCGCCTGGCAGCGATCCTTCCAGATCTGAACCGTGCACGCGAACCCCGCGGGGGCGAGCTCCAGCTCCAGTGCGGTGCGGCCGGGCGCCTCGAGGCGCAGGCGCTGCTCATTGACGTGGGGCACCAGCAGCGCCAGGCGCGGCTGTTCGCGCTGGGTGATGAAGTGCCCCTCGGGTGTCACCAGCATGAAACGCCGATCGCCCTGAAGGCCCCGCCGGGTCGCGATCTCACGCTCGCGCGCAAACCCACGCGCGCTCTTGAGCGGATACACATGGAGCGAACTCAGAATAGGCTTGGACACTTTTGTTGCACCCTTACAATCGCTGCAGTCGTTCCAGATAGGCGGCCTCATCCGGCGCACGGCCGGCCCGCTGAGCTTCCCAGAGCGCGGTGGCCAGAATCTCAATCATCTGGTGCTCGGCCTCGTGGGCCGAACCGGTGCGGCGCGTGAGCCGCTGATGGATCGCGCGGATGCCGGCTGGACGGTCGGTGCCGATCTGCTCATGAATCGCCAGGTGCAGTCCCATGTGCAGGAACGGGTTCTCGCGGCCCTCGATCGGTGTGAATTCCTGTTGCAGGATGGCCTCGCTCGCGATAAAGGCCTGGTACTCGGGGTGCGCCTCGATGACATCGGCAATCTGCGCCTGCAGTGGCTCAAGCGGCAGGCCCGACTGGCGCCGCTCCCAGGCGCCACGCCAGGTGGCGCGCAGCTGCTCGCGGCTCTGGTTGGCAAAGAAACTCATGCGCGCGTCTTGTCCGGATACTCGCACCAGCGCTCGATCGGGCAGGAGGGGCACAGCGGCCGTCGCGCTTTGCAGAGGTAGCGCCCGAGCAGGATCAGCCAGTGATGCGCATCGTGGAGAAATTCAGGCGGGGTCGTGGCCACGAGGGCATCCTCGATGGCCCGCGGGCTCTGGCCGCTGGCCAGCCCAATGCGGTTAGCCACCCGAAAGATGTGCGTGTCGACGGCGATGGTCGGCTGACCAAAGGCGCAGTTTAAAATCACGTTGGCCGTCTTGCGGCCGACGCCGGGCAGCGCTTCGAGGGCCTCGCGGTCCGCGGGCACCTCACCCCCATACTGTGCCACCAGGATCGCGCAGGTGGCCATCAGGTGCTTTGCCTTGGCGTTATAAAGCCCGATCGTGCGGATGTGGGATTTGAGCCCGGCCAGCCCAAGCTTGAGCAGTGCTGCCGCGGTGGGCGCTGCGGCAAACAGACCGGCGGTCGCCGCATTCACGCTCTTGTCCGTGGCCTGTGCCGAGAGCACTACGGCCACCAGCAGCTGGAAAGGTGAGCCATAGATCAGCTCGGTGCGCGGTGCCGGATTGGCAGCACGCAGCGCGCTGAATATCTTGCGCCGCTTGGCCGGGGTCACAGTGGCTCCTGCCCATCGGGTGTCCGGGTGCCCGGCAGCGCAGCCAGCTCGGCCTCGCGCTGCCGTGCCGCGTGTGCACGGCGGATGCCCTGCGCGATGAAACGGTGCCGGTTCTGCTCGGGTGTGGGACCAGCGCCGCTGGCCGGCCGCAGGTGAATGCAATCGACCGGGCAGGCGGGCAGGCACAGCTCGCAGCCGGTGCACCAGCCCTCGATGACGGTATGCAGCTGGCGCTGCGTACCGATGATGGCATCGACCGGGCAGGGCGGCAGGCAGCGCGCGCAGCCTATGCACACCTCCGGGTCGATCCAGACCACCATGGCGGGCCCTTCGCGGCCGTGGAGTGGATTGAGCGGGAGCGGTTCGCGCCGCAGCAGCTCAGCCAGCCGCGCAATCAGCGCCGCGCCACCGGGCGGACACTGGTTGATCGCAACGCCAGCGACCGCAATGGCCTCGGCATAGGGACGACAGCCGGCGTAGCCGCAGCGCTGGCACTGCGTCTGCGGCAGCAGCGCATCGATCGCCGCGATCTGCTGCGCGGGCGCTCTGTTCATGCGGGCCCGCCGCCAGGCGTGCGCGGGTCATGGGTTTGAATAGGCTTCATGAGCGGGGTATCCAAGTGTCAGAATGGAGCATCAGACCAAGCCTAGGCAAGTAGCTCCATGTTCCGAAACGTGACCCCGGCGGTGCGCGCCCTGCTGATTGCGAACATTGGCATCTATCTGCTGCAGCAGTACTTGCTCGGCAACGGCGAGAACATCTATCAGTTGTGGCCATGGACCCCCTACCCGGTCGAGGGCGCCTTGCCCTTCGAGCCCTGGCAGCTGGTGACCTATGCCTTCCTGCATGGCAGTTACGGGCACATTTTCGCGAATATGTTCGCACTGCTGATCTTCGGGCCGGATGTCGAACGGCTGTTCGGCACGCGCTACTTCGTCCTTTATTACTTTGTATGCGCAATCAGCGCAGCGCTCACACAGATGCTGGTGACCGCCCTGGTGCCTGATGTTTTCGGTCCCACCATCGGCGCCTCCGGCGCCATCTTCGGCATTCTGCTGGCTTACGGGATGGCGTTTCCGCACCGCCAGCTGCTGTTCCTGTTCGTGATTCCCATTCGGGCCTGGCTCTTTGTCACCCTCTATGGCCTGTTCGAAGTGGGGATGGGGGTCTTTGGTTACGAGCAGGGCGTGGCCCACTTTGCCCACATCGGCGGAATGGTCGGTGGCTACCTGCTGATCCGCTCCTGGCGCGCGCGCCACCGCACGCTGCGTTGAGTTCGTGCTGGTGGGGCCAGGACCTGTAGCTCCAGGGCAGCCCAAATCCCCTGTCCAGCCACCGGCGCGCATGATGAGCCGCGATCGGCAATTCAAGGCGGAACTTCTGCTGTGCGGCGTGCGTCATAAGCGGTAGCCGTTCGACAGGCTGGTCCGTTGTTGCTATTTTGTTCGAATATCCGGCGAGTTCCGATCCCGCGTGAAACGACTGAGCAGAAAAATTGAGCTTCGGGTTGCCCTCATTACGGCAATCGCGCTGCTCATTGCCCAGTTCGGCGCCCAGGCGCACGCTTACACGCATTTGCGGCTCGGGGCGGACACCACCGATCAACTCGATTCTCACGGGCGCCTGTGCACGGATTGCCTGGCCTTTGCGCCCCTGCTGGCCAAGGCCGGTGGCCACTCCCTGCCGGTGATTTTCGCACCGCAGGGCGTGGAAATCGCGCCGGCCTCGGCTGTTGCTTCATTGACCGCGCGTGTCCTCACGCCGGCTTTCCGTTCCCGCGCTCCGCCCGTAATCCCCTAGATCGCTGATCCCGCGCTGCTCTCGTCCCCTGTGGGGCGATCAGGCGGTCGTTGTGATTTATTGCCGGGGATTTTATCCATGTTCCGATCCTTCTTTCTCTCAATGCCGCTGGCGCTGGCGGTTGCGATAGGCTGTGCATGGCCACGAAGCGGGCAAGCCGATGCGCCACCACTTTCTGCGGCCACCTCCTTTGACGGACCCGGCGGTCCGCAAACTGATGCGCCGGCCGCGGACGTGGAAGAGATTGTTATCACGGCCCAGCGACTGAATGCTGCGCGCGCCGGGATCGAGACCAAGACCGGTGCATCCACCTACACCATCGATGCCGAAGCCATTGGGGCGACCCCCGGTGGCGAGAATGTGATGATGAATCAGGTGCTGCTGCAGGCGCCTGATGTGGTGCAGGACTCCTTCGGACAGCTTCATGTGCGCGGTGATCACAACGATCTGCAGTACCGCCTCAATGGCATCATCCTGCCCGAAGGCATCAGCGTCTTCAGCCAGACCTTGAGTCCGCGGCTGATCTCCTCCTTAAGCCTGATTACTGGCGCATTGCCGGCCGAATACGGTCTGCGCACCGCAGGCATTATCGATCTGACGACCAGCAGCGGTTTGCTGCAGCCGGGTGGCAACATCTCGCTCTACGGTGGCAGCCACGAGACCCTCGAGCCGGCGTTTGAGTACGGCGGCAGTGCCGGGACCCTGAACTACTTTGTGACCGGGGATCTGCTGCACAACGATCTGGGGATCGAGAATCCGGCGCCGAGCGCTGATGCCCTGCACGATCATTCGACTCAGGGTCATGGCTTTGGCTACTTCGAGGATATTCTCGATAGCGGCAACCGCCTGTCGCTGATCCTCGGCCTCTCCAACGACCAGTTCCAGATTCCGAACCAGCCGGGTTTGCAGCCGATGCTCGGACTGAACGTCAACGGCCAGACCAGTTTTCCAAGCAATAATCTGAACGAGAATCAGCACGAGCTGGCGCAATACGCGATCCTGAGCTGGCAGCATGCCGAAGGGGCGCTGAACTGGCAGAGTTCGATCTCGGCGCGCTATACCAGCCTGGATTTCCAGCCCGACTGGAGCGGCGATCTGCTCTACAACGGCGTCGCGCAGGCGGCCTTCAAGTCGGATGTGGCCTTCGCCTGGCAGACCGATGCTGCCTATACGCTCAACGATACCCACACGCTGCGTGCCGGCCTCTATGCGCAGCATGACAGCGCGAGCAGCAACACGAGCTCGCAGGTGCTGACGACCACCGCTGGCGTGCAGAACAGTCCGATTCCAGTGGCGATTGCCGATAATGGAGCGCAAAGCCAGTGGATGGAGAGCGCCTATCTGCAGGATGAGTGGAAAGCCCTCACCAACCTGACGGTCAACTACGGTCTGCGGGCGGATCAGTACAATGCCTACACCAGCGGCGGCCAGCTGAGCCCGCGCCTGAACCTGGTCTGGCAGGTGCTGCCGGGCTCGACGGTGCACGGAGGCTACTCGCGCTATTTCACGCCGCCGCCGTTCGAGCTGATCAACAGCGAGACCTTCTCCCGCTTCGCCAACACCACCGCCATTCCACCCGGGACCGTCACTATGGACACACCGCCGGTCGCCGAGCGCGCCAACTACTTCGATTTTGGCGTCGAACAAAAGCTGCTTGGCAATCACCTGACGCTCGGCATCGACAGCTTCTACAAGTCCTCGACCAATCTGCTCGATGAAGGCCAGTTCGGAGCTCCCATCATCCTGACACCGTTCAACTATCTGCACGGCATAATCGAGGGCATTGAGTTCACGGCCAACTACTCGGTGGCGGCACTGTCGCTGTACGGGAACCTGGCTTTCCAGAGCGCGAAGGGCAGGGACATTGTCTCCTCGCAGTTTAACTTTACGCAGCAGCAGCTCGATTACCTGGTCGATAACTACATTCATCTCGACCATGAAGAGCGCGTCTCGGCTTCCAGCGGAGTCTCCTACCTCTGGCATCGCACGCGCATGAGCGCCGATCTGCTCTTCGGTACCGGACTGCGAGATGATCTGGTGCTGCCAGGCGGCTTTGTCATTCCCAACGGCGATCACACGCCCAGCTACGCGCAGGTCAATCTCGGGCTATCGCAGGAGATTCCGTTACCGGGCACGACGCCGCTGAGTGCGCGCGTGGATGTGATCAATCTTTTCGACAAGGAATATGAGATTCGAAGCGGCAACGGCATCGGCGTGTTCGCGCCCCAGTATGGTCCGCGGCGCGGGCTGTTCGTCGGGCTGTCAAAGGGGTTCTAAGGCGGACGGACAGCGCTCCTAGGCCCAAGAGCCGTGGCGGCCGCGCAAGTGCCCGCTTCCCGTGTTATGTCGCGCGCCGCATTCCCATGATTTGGAAATGCAGCAGGGCGAATGGTATAAACATCCCAAATTGACTGGGGTCAATGGCTCGGATCCCATTTAATCCAGATGAGCGAAGGTCAGGTCAGGGGCGACCGTCTAAAAGAAGAACCAGCAGGGACGTGGATGCCATGCAAAACTCGCGAGAACCTCGGATCAGAGGTCGGGTCTGGCTAGCGCCTGTTGTCAGCTTATTGCTCGCAAGTTGTGGCGGGGGCGGCGGTAGTTCTGCCACGCCGCAATCCGAAGCGACCTTATCGGTCTCGCCGACCTCAATCAGCGTCACTGTAAGCGCGCTCGCCGCAGCGCCGACAGCCTCGCTCAACGCGGCAATAACATCGACCGCAAAGACACAGACCACTTACTACCTGGACGGTAAGTTTACCTCCAACGGCATTTCCGCGATTACCGATCCGGATTCGAACGGGGATCTGCAAATTCAGTTCAAGGATCCCAGTACCCTCGGCGTCGGCGTATATAACGACACGATAACGCTCGAAGGGTGTATCGATCAGGCCTGCACTGAACAAATCAATAACAGCCCGCTGGTCGTGCCGGTAACCTACACGGTAACCGTTGCCGTGCCCCAGATCACCGCCATTTCGCCTGCCTACGGCTTGGTCGGGGAGCAGAATCTTGTGCTGCTCATCTCCGGCGAGAATTTCAGCTCGACTGCTGTTGTGCAATGGGCTGGTTCTCCGCTGACCACCACGGTTCAGAGCACGAGCTCGCTGCAGGCGGTGGTTCCCAACGGCGATCTGGCCGCAACCGGCACGCCGGCAATAACGGTGGCCGACGGAGCGCTCGTGTCTACGGCGGTGCCCTTCACGATCTACCAGGTGGCGCCGCCATCGGTCTCAGGTATGAGTCCCGGTACCGCCTATGTGAATTCACCCGCATTTACTCTTTCCGTGACCGGCAGCAATTTTCTGCCGCAGTCGATCGTGCAATGGGCTGGCGCAGCGCTGGCGACGACCTACGTGTCTCAATCACAGCTTACGGCCATCGTGCCAGCTTCCGATCTGATGGCACTCGGTGGCTACGCGGTCACGGTATCGACCGACGGCGAAGTGTCGACCTCCTCGGCGGAATTTACTGTCCAGCCCGTGCAAACGCCGACAATAACCCAGCTGTCTCCAAGCTCAACGCCCGCCGGTGGTGCGGCATTCGTGTTGACGGTAAACGGAGCGAACTTCAACTCGCAATCGGTCGTGAACTGGGGCGGTAGCCCGCGGACCACTTCCTACATGTCATCGGGGCAGCTCACCGCGCAAATTAACGCGGCCGACCTGGCCAGTGCCGGGACCGTACCGATCACTGTGCAAACCCAATCTGTGGTCTCGTTGGCGACCAATTTCACGGTGGTACCGCTGCCGCCGCTCGTGCTGGGGAATGTGACTCCGGCTACAGTGACTGCTGGCGGAGCAGGATTCATGCTGACAGTAAATGGGGCGGGATTTGCTTCCTCCGCTGTCGTGCAATGGAATGGCAGTGCGCGGGCAACCACTTATGTGTCCGGCATCCAGTTGAGTGCCCAGATCTTTGCCTCGGATATTGCGGCGGTGGGTTCAGGTACCGTGACGGTTCAGAATCCCGCAAATCTAGGCGGATCCTCCAATGGTGTGCGGGTGACGATCTCCAAGCCCAGCATTGATGCAGTAGCCTTGCAGATAAATCCGTCTCATACCGGGGCTGTGACATTTCAAAACCTCGCTCTTCCGGCACAGAGTCTGTGGAGCGTTAACGTTGGAGGGCAGGCCTCCTATGCGTTGATTGCGGACGGGAATGTCTACGTGACGGTGACGCCCACAAATTCCAACGGACTGAGCGAACTGCTTGCGCTCAGTCAGACAACAGGTGCCGTAGTGTGGGGCCCGGTGGAGCTCACGGGCGCAGCGAGTGCCACCTACGACAACGGCATGGTATTTGTTCTTAGCAATGAGACGGGCTCTCCCGGCTTATTGCAGGCGTTCAATGGCTCTACCGGCGCATTGCAGTGGAGTACGTCACTGACCGAGCAATACGAGTACGCCTCCGGCGTCACGGCGCTAAACGGCTTGGTCTACACCAATGGTGCTGGCATCGGTGCCACCCAATATGGGGTTGTGGAGTCGGACGGCACCGTGGCCTGGACCCAGCAAATGCCGGCTGGGAGTGGGGCAACACCGGCCGTCACGGTGGATGGGGTGTATGTCGACGTACCCTGTCACACCTATGACTTTAATCCGGCCAATGGGGCGACGATTTGGTACAACAATACCGGTTGCGACGGTGGCGGCGGGGTTACCTCCATAGTGGCCAATAGTGTGTTCTACGCCGGCTCGACATTCGGGCCCGGCATTAGCGGACAAACGCTCAATGCTGAAACCGGGACCGTGATCTCCTCGTTTGTGGCCGATAATCCGCCCGCCCTGGGGTCGACGACCGGCTACTTCCTGCAAAGTGGCACATTGCGTGGGCTCCAGCTCAGTAACAACACGGTTCTGTGGAGCTTTGCGGGTGATGCGCAACTGCAGAGTAGCCCGCTGCTGGTGAACAACTACGTGTTCATTGGCTCCGCCTCCGGCAACTTATACGCTCTCAATGCGACTACCGGCAGCGTTGTCTGGCAGATGAACCTCGGCGCTGAAATTCCTGCGGGCTCGGGTGGACCCGTTCCTCTCTACGGCCTGTCGGCCGGAGACGGCTTGCTGGTGGTGCCGGCCGGAAATACCGTAAGCGCATACCAATTATCGACTGATCCCTAGCCCTGAGCGTGCTGGTTCGGGAATCGGCCAGTCTCCGGCTTTGGAGTATCTGGCGTCCCTGAACCGGGGATTCAGCTGATCTTCATGCCTGGCTGCGCGCCGCTGTCGGGACTGAGTAGGTACAGGCCCGGCTCCTCACCGCTGGCGCACAACACCATGCCTTCGGAAACACCAAAGCGCATCTTGCGCGCCTCAAGGTTGGCGACCATCACGATCAGGCGCCCCACGAGTGCCGCAGGCTCATAGGCGCCGCGGATACCCGCGAACACCTGACGCCGCTCAGTGCCCAGATCCAGGCTCAGCCGCAACAGCTTATCTGACCCATCGACCAACGCGGCTTCCATCACCCGCGCAACGCGCAGATCGATTTTTCGAAATGTGTCGATCGTGATCCGCTCGGCGGCCGCGGCCGGCGCTTCCGCCGTCGCCGGTGCCGCAGCTGCGGTTGTCACCGGCGTGGGCGGGCTCTCGACCAGCTGGGCGACGATCGCCGGATCAAGGCGCACCGCCAGCGGCACGTAAGGGGCAAGCGGCACATCGAGCAGTGGGGTCGCGATGCTGTCCCAGCGCGCCAGACTGGTGCCGAGAAAGCGCTCGGCTTTGCGGGCCAGCTCCGGCAGTACCGGGGCGAGATAGCTGATCAGCACCCGGAAGAGATTGATCCCCTGGGTCGCGATCGCCAGAACCTCGGCGGCGCGCGCCGGATCCTTGGCCAGTGCCCAGGGCTTGCGCGCATCGACGTACTGATTGGCAAGATCGGCCAGCCCCATGATCTCGCGGATCGCGGTGCTGTACTCGCGGCTCTCATAGAGCTCGGCAATGTGCTCGGAGGCGCTGGTGAAACGCGCCTGCAGCGCGGGATCTTCGAGCGTGGCAGCCAGCCGCCCGCCGCCGCGCGCGACGAAGCCGGCACAGCGGCTGGCGATATTCACCAGCTTGCCGACCAGATCCGAGTTGGTGCGGGCGATGAAATCCTCCAGTGACAGATCAATGTCCTCGATGCCACTGGAGAGCTTGGCGGCAAAGTAGTAGCGCAGCGGCTCCGGCGGCAGCCGCTCGAGGTAGCTTTGCGCCGTGATGAAGGTGCCGCGCGATTTGGACATCTTCGTGCCATTGATGGTCAGGAACCCATGCACGAACACGCCGCTGGGGCGGCGCAGGCCCGCGCCGTGCAGCACCGCCGGCCAGAACAGCGTGTGGAAATAGCTGATGTCCTTGCCGATGAAGTGATAGAGCTCGGTCGCGGTCTCGGACTTCCAGTATTCATCGAAACTTAAGTTGGTATGCGCCCGCAGCGCCTCGAAGCTCGCGATGTAGCCGATCGGGGCATCGAACCACACGTAGAAGTACTTGCCCGGGGCATCGGGCACCTCGATGCCAAAGTAGGGTGCATCGCGCGAGATGTCCCAGTCCTGGAGCCCGGCCTTGAACCACTCATCCAGCTTGGCGCGCACCGCCGGCTGCAATCCGGCCTGCACCAGCCACTCGCGCAGCATCGGCTCGAAGGCGCCGAGGCGGAAGAACAGGTGCTCGGATTCGCGCCAGATGGGCGTCGTGCCGCTCAAGGTGGAGACCGGGTTGATCAGATCGGCCGGTCCATAGGTGGCGCCGCAGTTCTCGCAGGCATCCCCGTACTGATCCGGGGTCTTGCACACCGGACAGGTGCCGCGAATGTAGCGATCGGGCAGGAACATCTGCCGCTGCTCATCGAAGGCCTGACGGACCGCGCGGCGGGCGATGAAGCCGGCATCGCGCAACCGCGTGTACAGCTCGCGCGCCAGGCGCGTATTCTCGGGCGAGTGCGTGGAGTGGAACTGATCAAAGTCGATCAGGAAGCCGGCATAGTCGCGCCGGTGCTCGGCAGCGACCCCGGCGATCAGCGCCTCGGGTGTCAGGCCCTGCTGCTGCGCACGAATCATGATCGGTGTGCCGTGGGCATCCTCGGCACACACGAAGCGACAATCGTTGCCGCGCATTTTCTGGAACCGCACCCAGATATCGGTCTGCACGGTCTCGATGATATGGCCGAGGTGCAGCGGGCCGTTGGCGTAGGGCAGGGCGTGGGTGACAAGGATCTTGCGGGACATGGCGTGCGCAGGCGCATCCGGCTGGACGATCAGGCTGATCGAGAGTGCCATTATTGCATGGCTGCGCCGGGCTGAACGCCAAAACCATGGCGCCGAGCAATGGCGCGGCTAGGTGTGGTCCTTCATGGCCTCGAACTTGCCCTTGTTGATCGCCTTGTTATAGGCCTCGCGGCCATCGATGAGCCGCTGATCGAGGAGCGATTCTATGGCCATATCCATCGTGCGCATGCCGAGCGAGCCGCCCGATTGCATGACCGTCTCGAGCTGATCGAGCTTGCCGTGGCGGATCAGATTGGCCGCCGCCGGCGTATTGATCAGGATCTCCAGGGCCGCGACGCGCCCCTGACCGTCGGACTTAGCCAGCAGCTGCTGTGAAATCACACCGCGCAGCGAGGTCGAGAGCATCGTACGTACGTGCGATTGCTTGTCGGAAGGAAAGGCGTTGACCAGCCGATCGACCGTCTGGGCCGCACCGTTGGTGTGCAGGGTCGCCATCACCAGGATGCCCATTTCGGCGGCCGTGATCGCGGTGCTCATGGTCTCCAGATCGCGCAACTCGCCCACCAGAATCACATCCGGATCTTCGCGCAGGGCCGAGAGCAGCGCCGCCGAGAAGCTGGGCGAATGCACGCCAATCTCGCGCTGGCTGATCAGGCAGTTGCGCCGGGCATGCACGAACTCGATCGGATCCTCGATCGTGAGAATGTGGCCCTTGATGCGCCGGTTGATGTCATCAATCATCGCCGCCAGAGACGTGGACTTGCCCGAACCGGTCTTGCCGGTGACCAGGATCAGGCCGCTGTTGGCGCGGCACAGCTCACGCACCGAGGTGGGCATCTTCAGCTCATCGAGCGTCAGTGCGGTGGCGGGAATGGCCCGGAACACCGCGCCCATGCCATTGAGCTGACGCATGATGTTGACGCGAAAGCGCCCCTTGCCCTCGAGTGCGTAGGCAAAGTCGGCGCCGTCCTTGCTCTCGAAGCGCTCGAGCGCCTTCTTGGGCATGATCTCGTAGAGCGTGGCCTTGACGAACTCGGCCTTGAGCGTCTCGTTATTCAAGGGCTGCAGATCACCGTACCGGCGCACGCGCGCCGGGTCGCCGGCGATAAAATGCAGATCCGAGCCGCGCCGCTGCAGAACTTCGTTGAGAAAACTGTCAATCGCGGCCATAGGGGCTTGCTTACGCCTGAGCTCTAGCTTCCGGCAAGCGGCTGCGCGATCGGTGGCAGCATGCTCGTGTCGGTGACGAATTTCTGCAGGGCACGCTTGTCAGTGGCATATGAGTAGGCCTCATCCGGGTCCACCTCGCGGGCGGTAACCGCCGCCAGCAGCGCCTGATCAAGCATCTGCATGCCCATGTCACGCCCGGTCTGCAGCTGGCTGGGTACCTGGTGGGTCTGATCGGTCATGACCAGCTTTGCGATCGCCTTGGTCATGATCATGATCTCGCACAGCGCGCGCCGGCTGCGTCCGTCCTGACTCTTGAGCAGCACCTGGGTGATCACCGCCAGCAGGCTCTGGGCCATGAACCCCTTAGTCTGTTCGCGCTCCTCGGCTGGCAGCGCATCGATCATGCGATCGATCGTCTTGGTGGCACTCGTAGTATGGAGCGTACCCAGCACCAGATGCCCGGTTTCGGCCGCCGTCATCGCCATGCGGATCGTATCGGCATCGCGCAGCTCTCCGACCAGGATCACATCCGGATCCTCGCGCATCGCGGCGCGCACGCCCTCGGCGAAGCTCGGGATATGCGTGCCCAGTTCGCGCTGGATCACCTGGCTTTTCTTGCTCTGGTGCACGAACTCGATCGGATCCTCGAGGCTGATGATGTTGTGGTGGCGCGTGTTGTTGAGCAGATCAATCATTGCCGCGAGCGTGGTCGACTTGCCGGTGCCGGTCGAGCCGGTCACCAGGATCATGCCCTGGTGGTAATCGCACAGCTTGGTCACGATCGGGGGCAGACGGAGCGACTCGAGGGTCGGCACCACCGAGGGAATGGCGCGGAAAGTCGCTCCTACGCCGGTGTCCTTGCGAAACAGGTTGACGCGAAAGCGCCCGCCATCCTCGGAGACGTAGGAGAAGTCCAGATCATTGCCGCCCATGAAAATATCGCGCTGGTTCTGCGTCATGATCTCGGTGATATAGCTTTCCAGCTCCGTATCGCGCAGGTCCCGGAACTTGATCGGTACCAGATCGCCGTACATGCGCAGCATCGGCGGCACCCCCACGGCGAGGTGGATGTCCGAGCAGTTCTGCTGGGTACCGAGTTTCAGGAAGGCGTCGATTCGAGCCATGGTCTGGGCCTAAAGTATCACGTTCAGGGCAGCAATTTTAGCTGCTGTTCGAGTGCGGTGCGCAGCTCTTCCATATTCTGAAAACGCTTGTTCTTGTCCACTGCCATGGCGCGCACGATCAGGGCGCTCAGGGAGGCGGGCAGGGCGCTGTTGATCTCGTGCGGGGCCCGCGCCTTGCCTTGCACGTGCTGGTACATCACCGACATGTGATCGCCGCGCGAGTACGGGGGCACACCGGTCATCATCTCGTAGAGCATGACGCCCACCGCGTAGATATCGGCCCGCTCATCGACCTTGCGGCCCAGGATCTGCTCGGGGGCCATGTACTTGGGCGAGCCGATGACGTAACCGGTCTTGGTCAGGTGCGTGTCGCCCTCGCGCTGGGCGGCGGCGACGCCGAAGTCCACGATCTTGAGCAGGCCATCATCGTTGATCAGCACGTTGGCGGGCTTGAGATCCCGGTGCACGATGCCCACCTGGTGCGCGACGATCATGCCGGTGGCCATGTCGATGCCAAAGCCGATGGCACGCCTGAGGTCCACCGGCTTCTCGTTGACGATCTCGGCACCGAGGGTGTGCGAGGGAAAGTACTCCATCGAGATGGCGTAGTTGCCCTGGATGTACAGAAAGTCATAGATGCGGATGACGTTGTGATGCGTGATCTTGCGCGAGTAGCGCAGTTCATGCACGAAACGCTTCATCACTTCCTCGTCCTCGGCGACGTTGGGGTTGAGGAACTTGAGGATCAGCCGCTCCTCGACCACGGTATCTTCCATCAGCAGCACGGTGCCGAAGGCGCCCTTGCCAATCCGCTCGATGTACTTGTAGCGCCCCTCGATCATGTCGCCGGGGTTGAGGGTCGAGATATCCAGCTTGGCCGTGCCAGCGGCCGCTGCTGTGGCCTGTTTGACGACCTGGGCCACGTCCTTTTCCGGGATCAGCAGCGTATGCGCAGGCTCCGGCCGGTCGGGGCGCGCGGTCAGGCGCTGGCCGCTGCCGGTGCTCGCGACTGAAATCGGGCTGGCGGCGCGCACCCCGGAACTGAAACGCACCTCCAGTTCGGTCAGCGCGCGCACCGCAGCGCGCGCGACAGTGGCATCGGCATCGGTGGACTGCTTCTGGATCTGGGCGCGGACCGATTCGGCGCGCGCCTCATCCGAGAGGCGCGCCAGCGCCTGGACTGTCTCGATGCGGATCTCGCGCTCCGGGCGGGCCAGCAGCGGCAGCAGTTTGTCGATCACGTTGGCGTCGCCGATCTTGCCCAGGGCTCGCACCACGACCGGCAGCGCCTTGGCAACGCCGGCTTGTAGCATCTCCAGAAGCCGCGGCTGGGCCGCTTTGGAACCGATCTCGGCCAGGGCATCGACCGCCCGCTCGCTGACCCACCAGTCCGCATCGCGCGTGGCCTCGATCAGATGATTGATGGCCCGCTCATCTTTGGTCTGGTTCAGGATCTCGATCGCTGTGCGCCGGATATCCTCATCCTTGTCGCGGATCAGCTCAAGCACGGCATCGATGACGCGCGGCCCCCCGATCTTGCCCAGGGCGTCCCCGGCGCGGCTGCGCACCCACCAGTCATCGTCCTTGAGCGCTGCCAGCAGGTAGCGCACCGAGCGTGCATCGCCCACCTCATTGAGCACCTCGACCGCCGAGCGGCGTGCGTACTCGTTCTCATCCTTAAGGATCGGCACCAGATGGCGCACCGTGTCCGGATCATTGGCCCGTACCAGCACGTCGACCGCCCGGTTCTGGACCTCGATTTCCGGATCCTTAAGCAGCTGGCAGACGCGATTGACTTCAATCGGGCCATCGATGCGGGCCATCGCCGTGAGCGCGGCAGCGCGCACCAGCTTATTGGTATCGCCCAATTGATCCTGCATGGCCCGCTTGACCTCGGGCTTATTGAAGCGCCCGAGGATATTGATCAGGTTCAGGCGCGCCATCGTGTCCTTGCCGCCCAGGCGCCCGACCAGCTCCGGGATCGCGCTCTCATCGACGGTCTGCTCGATGACCCGGAACAAGGCGGTCTTGTCGTTATTGTCCTGCGCGTAGGCGGCCTGCAGCAGTTCACGGATGCTGAAGCGTGTGCGCTGGGAATTGATAACCTCCATCAGCGCTGACTTGCTGATCCCGGGGCGGGCGAGCGCCTCGAGCAGCAGATGCGGTGGGTAACCGCGGCTGCTACCCAGTGCCCAGGCGACACCTGCGATCACGCGGGGCGAGCCTTCTTCGAGCGCATCCAGCAGCCGCGGCAGCGTCTTCTGGTTGGCCACCGTAGAGAGGACATCCACGAACGCGACCGTCGCGTGCTTGTCCGCATCCGGCAGGGCGAGGAGCACGGGCTCAATTGCCGCAGCGCCCAATACCTTGAGCTTGGCAATCGCCTTCTGGGTCGGCTCACCCAGCAGGTCGTTGGTCGACTTGATCTGGGAGACCAGCCGCTCGGACTTCAGATTGGAGAAAAAGCTCATTCTTCGGGTTGCAACAGTGGTCCCTGCGGTGGGCGGTTTGCACCGCGCCAATGCCCAGAAGCAATTATTCTCTTAAGGCCGGGTTGATTTTGGGAATTATGCCACGTTTATGTAAATTGACCGGGGGGCCCTGCCGGGCGCTGCCAGAGGCCCCAGACAGGGTAGAATCCCGGCCCCTTGGGCCCGGACCCCCACCCAGATAAGGTGCCAACGCATGCCGGTCACAGAAACCGCGCTCCGCAGCGCGCTGGAAGCCTATTTTGACCCGTACCTGAAGCAGACGCTGGGTGAGGCCCGCGCTGTGACGGAGCTCTCGTTCGCAGGGTCTCAGGTGCGCCTGGGCCTGCAGCTGGGCATACCGGTTCGGACCTACGAAGCTCCCTTACGTGAGGCCTTGGCGCAACATCTGGCCGCCGCCGGGCTGGGTGAGATGACGCTGGCGCTCAATCTGAGCTCGCGCATCGTTGCCCACAGTGTCCAGCGCCAGCTCAAACCCTTGAGTGGGGTCAGCAACATCGTCGCAGTGGCCAGTGGCAAGGGCGGCGTGGGCAAGTCCACGGTCGCGGCAAACCTGGCCCTGGCGTGGGCGGCCGGCGGTGCCCGGGTCGGGATCCTGGATGCCGACATCTATGGCCCCAGTCAGCCGCTGATGCTTGGCCTGGGGGGGCAGCGCCCGACCTCGGTGGATGGCAAGCGCATCCGGCCGCTTGAGGCCTACGGGGTCAAAGCGATGTCGATCGGTTTTCTGGTCGATCCTTCCCAGGCGGTGGTCTGGCGCGGCCCGATGGTGACGCACGCGCTCACCCAGCTGCTGGGGGATACCGAGTGGGGCGAGCTCGACTACCTGGTGGTCGACATGCCGCCCGGCACCGGGGACATCCAGTTGACGCTGGCCCAGCAGGTGCCGGTCGCGGGCGCTGTCATCGTCACAACCCCGCAGGACATTGCTTTGGCTGATGCCCGCAAGGGTGTGGCGATGTTCCAGAAGGTCAGTGTCCCGGTGCTCGGGGTGGTCGAGAACATGAGCGTGCACGTGTGCACGAACTGCGGGCATGCCGAGCACATCTTTGGCGCCGGTGGCGGCGCGCGCATGGCCGCGGAGTTTGGCGTTGAGCTGCTGGGCGAGCTGCCGCTCGATATCCGCATCCGCGAGGAAGCCGATGGCGGCCGGCCCAGTGTGATCGCCGAACCCGATTCAGCCCGCGGTCAGGCCTATACCCAGATGGCGCTGCGCGCGGCCGGCGCGCTCGCCCGGCGCGATCGCGACCGCAGCAGCCTCTTTCCGAAGATCGTCGTTGAGTCCACGTAAGTCCATTTACTGCAGTAGAGAAAGCGAGACCGCATGAGCATCAAGTCCGACCGTTGGATCCGCCGCATGGCGGCTGAACACCAGATGATCGAGCCCTTCGAGCCCGGGCAGGTGCGCGTGGTCGGCGGCGAGAAGATCGTCTCCTACGGCACCTCAAGCTATGGTTATGACGTGCGTTGTGCGCGCGAATTCAAGATCTTCACCAACATCAATTCGACCATTGTCGACCCGAAGCGCTTCGATGAGAAAAGCTTCGTCGATGTCAGTGCTGATGTGTGCCTGATTCCACCCAACTCATTCGCGCTCGCGCGAACCGTGGAGTACTTTCGCATCCCACGCAGTGTGCTTACCGTTTGTCTAGGAAAGTCGACGTACGCGCGCTGCGGCATCATCGTCAACGTCACGCCGCTCGAACCGGAGTGGGAAGGGCATGTGACGCTCGAGTTTTCCAACACGACCCCGTTGCCGGCGAAAATCTACGCCAACGAGGGCGTTGCGCAGATGCTGTTCTTTGAATCCGATGAGGTGTGCGAGACCTCTTACGCCGACCGTGGCGGTAAGTACCAGGGTCAGCAGGGCGTGACGCTGCCCAAAGCCTGAGGCGAGACGGGCTCCAGAGCTACGGGTTCGGCGTGCCGCGCTTGGCCGCCGTCGCGGTCAGCGTCCAGACGTTGTCGTTAAGCCGTTTCTGCTCGACTTTGAGTGGCAGGTAGCCCAGCGAAGGCGCGCACCAGTACTGGTTGTAGCGCGGCGAGCCGGTGCGCTGGCTCTTGTAGATCACCGTTGGAATATCGCCCATCGGCGTGTGCAGCGTCTCGGTGCCGGTCTGCGTGAACTGGTAATCGCGGATTCCTGATTTGTCGTAGATCGACACGGTCGTTGGCACTTTGCCTGCCAGCAGATCGTGCATCAGCGCGACCTGGAGCGAGGAGTCATCCTGCACGCCGGGCTTGAGCGCCATGTCGATCATCTGTCCGGAATCTGTCCCGGTGATTTTGTTGCTGGCCCAGTCATACTGGATATTTATCGAGCGGCTGCTGCGGCCGGCCGCATCATCAGCGCGGTAGCTCAGGGGCTGCACGTCACTGGCCGTGATATGCAAGTGACTTTCGCTGATGACCTCTTTGGGGGCGAGCAGGGAGGCGAGCCCGTGCGGTCTGCCGACCGACTTGTAGTCCCACAGGCCAGGCGCGGTCTGTGTCAGCGAGACACTGGAGCTCATGACTTCGCCAAGCCCGCTGTAGGTCATGGTGTAGCTCGCCTGGAACGGCTCCAGTTCATCAGCCTGCGCCAGTGAGGCGAGCAGCAAGGCACTGAGTGCAGTAATTGGCAGCAGCGAAGTTCGCATAAGATCCTCTTGGCATGGCGCGCCTACGGCGCGGGCAGCGCCATCGGTTGAGCCTGAATCTGACCGTCAAATTCGTATTTAGTGCCCCGCATGCGCAGCCGTCCGGCTGCAATCCATGCAATGGCTTGTGGATAGAGCCGGTGCTCCAGCACCAGCACCCGTGCCGCCAGGGCCGCCTCGCTGTCCCCGGGCAGCACCGGCACCTGGGCTTGTAGCACGACCGGGCCGCCATCAAGTTCAGCGGTCACGAAATGCACGCTCGCCCCATGCCGCGCCTCGCCAGCCTGCAGTACACGCGCATGCGTATGGAGTCCGGGGTAAGCGGGCAGGAGCGCGGGGTGAATGTTCAGGATCCGTCCGGCGAACAGCGCCGTGAACTCCGGGGAGAGGATGCGCATGAAGCCAGCCAGCACAATCAAATCTGTGCCGCGCTCGGCCAGATCGGCAGCCAGCGCAGCCTCGAAGGCGGCGCGGCTGCCCAGTGCCTTGGCATCGATAATCGCGGTCGGCAGGCCGCGATCGGCAGCGATCGCGAGGCCGGCGGCGTCCGGGCGGTCGGCGATCACGCCGACGATCTGCACCCGCAGCAGCCCATGCACCACGGCACTGGCAATGGCCGCCATGTTGCTGCCGCGCCCGGAGATCAGAATGGCGATCTTCAGCGGCGCGGCCGCGCTCATGCGCTGATCTGCACGCCGCCGGTACCGCGTTCGACGGCGCCGATCAGCTGCGCCTGCTCACCCTGCTGTTTCAGCACGCTGAGGGCGCGCTCGACATCAGCAGGGGGGACAATTGCAATCATGCCGATGCCGCAGTTGAACGTGCGGTGCATCTCGGCCTCGCTGATGTGACCGGTCTCGGCGAGCCACTCAAAGACCGGATCATGCGGCCAGCGATGGCGCTCCAGATGCACCTGCAGTCCTTCGCTCAGTACGCGCGGAATGTTATCGGTCAGGCCGCCGCCGGTGATGTGGGCCAGGCCGTGGACCGGCACGGCGCCGATCAGCGCCAGGAGCGATTTGACGTAGATGCGTGTGGGCATCAGCAGCCGGTCGAACAGGCTGCGCCCGGCCAACTGCGTGGTGGCATCGGCCCCGGCGACGCTGATGAGTTTGCGGATCAGCGAGTAGCCATTCGAGTGAGCCCCCGAAGAGCTCAAGCCGATCACCGCATCACCGGCGCAGACTGCAGTGCCATCAATGATGCGATCTTTTTCCACGACGCCAACGCAAAAGCCCGCCAGATCGTAATCGGCATCGTGATACATCCCGGGCATCTCGGCGGTTTCGCCACCCACCAGCGCGGCGCCAGCCTGCACGCAGCCCTCGGCAATGCCGGCGATCACGACCTCAGCGATTTCGACGCGCAGCTTTCCGGTGGCGTAGTAGTCGAGGAAATACAGCGGCTCGGCGCCCTGGACCACCACATCGTTGGCACACATCGCCACCAGGTCGATGCCGATGGTTTCATGCCGGCCGGTTTCGATCGCAAGCCGCAGTTTCGTGCCCACGCCATCGGTGCCCGAGACCAGTACCGGCCGCCTGTAGCGATCCACCGGGACCTCCACCAGCGCGCCAAAGCCACCGATTCCTGCCAGGACTTCGGGCCGCTGGGTGCGCTTGACCAGTGGCTTGATGCGCTCGACCAGCTCATCGCCCGCATCAATGTCGACGCCGGCATCGCGATAGGAGTAGCTGCGGATTTCGCTCATATTTACTTGACTGTGGCTGGCCGCCGCGTAGCGTGCGCGGGCCCCCCGCATGCCGGGGTACCCAAGGCGCGCTATAGTAGCTGAAAGTGATGCGACATCTGCCGAACATCATCTGTCTGATACGGATCGGGCTGATCTGGCCGATCCTGCGCAGCCTCGAGCAGGGCAATTACCAGATCACGCTGGCGCTGTTCTTTGTGGCGGCCATGAGCGATGGGCTGGATGGATTCCTGGCCAAGCGTTTTGGCTGGACCAGCAGGCTGGGCAAGATCCTGGATCCGCTCGCAGACAAGCTGCTGCTGGTCTCGGTGTTCCTGGTGGCGACCTGGCTCGGCCTGATTCCGCGCTGGCTGACCGCCGCGGCAGTGGGACGGGACTTCATGATCATCCTGGGGGCGATCGCTTATCGAGTGGGGATTGGCCCGCTGCATGGCCGCCCGCTTGTGAGCAGCAAGATCAATACGCTGTTGCAACTGCTGTACGTGCTGCTGATTGCGGTCAACGCCGCCTACGGCCTGCCACCACACAGCATGCTCGATGCGCTGGCCTACCTGACACTGCTGAGTATCGTGATCAGTGGCTGCGGCTACGTGCGTGAATATGCGGGGCGCGCGCTGGAGCTGGCGACCTGAGGGTCGCCTGCGGCCCTTGAGCATGCGCCCATGAGACAGATGCCCCTGGCGGTGCGGCTGCGCGATCGCGCGGTCTTCGAAAGTTTCTATCCGGGCGCCAACGCCGAGAGCCTCGCGCATCTGCAGCAGCTGGCGCACGCCCCGCGCCGCAATGTCAGTTGGCTGTTCGGCCCGGATGCCAGCGGCAAGACGCACCTGCTGCAGGCCGTGTGCGCCCTTGCCGGGAGGAGCGCCGTGTATCTGCCGCTGGCCGAACTCGCGCAGCTCGGGCCCGAGGCACTGGAGGGCTGGCAGGAATCGCGCTTGCTGTGCCTGGATGACATCGATGCCCTCATCGGCCGGCTGCCGTGGGAGCGCGCACTCTTTAATCTGTATCGGGAGGCCGAGGAGCGCGGCGCCACTTTGATCGTTGCCGCCCAGGCGCCGCCGCTGGCGCTGTCCTTCGCACTGGCGGACTTGGGCTCGCGCTTCAGCGCCGCCAGTCTGCTGCCGCTCAAACCCCTTGAGGAAGAGGAGCAGCGCGCGGCACTGCGCCTGCGGGCGCAGATGCGTGGGCTCGAATTACCGGAGGAAGCGGCCCTCTACCTGCAGCGGCGATTCCCGCGCGACATGGACAGCCTCTACGGGCTGCTCGATACACTCGATGAGGCCGCGCTCGAGGCCGGCCGGCGCCTGACGGTGCCCTTTATCCGCGCGGTGCTGGCGCAGCCGCCAGCCTGAGGGCCAAGGTCGCGACGCGCGCACCCAGCGCGCGCGCGAGGGTGATCTCCTCGGCACTCAATACGCCCTTGCTGCTGCCGGCCACATGGGAGGCACCGTACGGTGAGCCGCCGGTACGGGTCTCGGTGAGCGCCGATTCGGTGTACGGAATTCCCACCAGCAGCATGCCGTGATGCAGAAGGGGCAGCATCATCGACAACAGTGTCGTCTCCTGACCACCGTGCTGCGTCTGGGTTGAGGTGAACACGCCGGCAGGTTTTCCAGCCAGCGCGCCGCTCAGCCACAGGTTCGCGGTGCCATCCAGAAAATACTTCAGCGGCGCGGCCATGTTGCCAAAGCGCGTCGGGCTGCCGAGGATCAGTCCGGCGGCACGTTTCAGCTCTTCCTGCGTGGCGTAGGGCGGCCCGCTCTCGGGCACCGGGTTCGGCGTCGTCTCAAGACCAGTGCTGACCGGCGCTACGGTGCGCAGCAGCGCTTCGGCACCAGCGGACTCGACGCCGCGCCCAACCTGGCGTGCCAGTTCGGCAGTCGTGCCGCCGCGGCTATAATAAAGAACGAGGATTTCCGTCATGGCGGGCCTTGAAGCAGCGGGCTGCTGCGGATCATGTTGGAGTGGCTTGAATGCACAGCGTTCGATGTTGGGTCTCGGGGCGCGTTCAGGGAGTGTACTACCGTGCCTCGACCGCCGAGCAGGCCGCGCGGCTCGGGCTCAAAGGCTTTGCGCGCAATCTCGCGGACGGTCGCGTGGAGGTGCTGGCCTGCGGGCCCGAGGAAGCGGTGCAGGCGCTGATCCAGTGGCTGTGGGTCGGCCCCTCGGCAGCGCGCGTCATTGAGGTACGCACCGAGCACGCCGGGCTGGTACCTGAAGCCTTTCCGAGCGAGTTCACGACCGACTAGGAAAGGCCTCCGCTCATAGGGTCAGGCGGGCCTGAATCGCCGCCGCGGCACCCGCCACCGGCAGGTTCTCGCTCTCGCTCGCACGACGGTGGCGATACTCGATCATGCCGCTCTCAAGTCCGCGATCGCCAATGACGATGCGATGCGGAATCCCCAGCAGTTCCGCATCGGCAAACTTCACACCCGGACGCGCATCCCGGTCATCGTAGAGGACCTCGACCCCCAGCGCGTTGAGCTCGTTATACAGGGCATCGGAAACTTCACGCACCCGCGCACTTTTTTGCAGGTTCATCGGCACCAGCACGACGTGGAACGGGGCCAGCGGATCGGGCCAGATGATGCCCTTCTCATCGTGATTCTGTTCGATCGCGGCGGCGACGATGCGGGTTACGCCAATCCCGTAGCAGCCCATCAGCATGGTCACCGCCTGGCCGCTCTCATCGAGCACGGTCGCGTTCATGGCCGTGCTGTATTTGCGGCCGAGCTGGAAGATATGCCCCACCTCGATGCCGCGCACGATCTTGAGCGTGCCCTGGCCGGAGGGACTTGGATCCCCGTCCACCACGTTGCGCAGGTCAGCGGCGATCGGCTCAGGCATATCGCGGCCAAAGTTAAGCCCCGTGACATGCAGGTCCGGTTTATTGGCCCCAGCCACCCAGTCGGCACCGGCGAGCACCGAGTGATCGGCGTACACCGGACACCTGAGTCCGCGCGGGCCGATGAAGCCTGGCTCCACGCCGCTGGCGGCCAGGCATTGTTCGATTGAGGCCAGCCGCAGCGGACTGGCGACTGCGGGGAGTTTCTGCGCCTTGATGGCGTTGAGTTCATGATCACCGCGCAGCAGCAGCGCCACGACGCCGCCCTCGGCGCCTGCGACCAGCAGGGTCTTGAGGCACTGGGTCGGCGGGACTCTAAGGAACGCGGCGATGTCGGCAATCGTGCGCATGTGCGGCGTTGCGACCTCGGCGAGCGCCGCGCCCGGAGCGGGCCGCGCTGCGGTCGGTGCGAGCGCTGCGGCCTGTTCGATGTTCGCAGCGAACTCATCACCGTCCGAGACCGCGATGGCATCCTCACCGGATTCTGCCAGGACCTGGAATTCCTCGCTGGCATCGCCACCGATCGATCCGGTGTCAGCCTGCACCGAACGGAAATTCAGTTGCATGCGTTCGAACATGCGCGTGTAGGCGCGCTTCATCAGCGCATAGCCATCGGCGAGCGAAGCCTCGTTCAGATGGAACGAGTAGGCATCCTTCATGATGAACTCGCGCCCGCGCATCACCCCGAAGCGTGGCCGCACTTCATCGCGGAACTTGATCTGGATCTGGTAGAAGTTCACCGGCAGCTGGCGGTAGCTCTTGAGCTCGCGGCGCGCGATGTCGGTGATCACTTCCTCGTGGGTGGGGCCGATGACGAAGCCGCGGTTGTGCCGGTCGGTCAGGCGCAGCAGCTCCGGCCCGTACTGCTCCCAGCGCTTGGACTCCTGCCACAGCTCAGCCGGTTGCACCGCCGGCATCAGCAGTTCCAAGGCACCGGCCCGATCCATTTCCTCGCGGATGATGCGCTCGACCTTGCGCAGCGTCCGCAGTCCCAGTGGCAGCCAGCTGTAGATGCCGGCGGCCAGGCGGCGGATCAGCCCGGCCCGCAGCATCAGCTGGTGGCTGATGACCTCGGCTTCGGCGGGTGTTTCCTTGGTGGTATTGATCGGGTACTGCGAGAGGCGCATGAGTTCTCGTGCTGGGTGGCTAAAACGGGGGTCTGGGGCCCCCCTGGGGGGCGGGCAAGCCTTCAATTCTAGGGCGTCACTGGCCCGCCAGCCAGCGGCCCGTTGTGGAGCCTGATGCCGACCCCTATGATGCCGGCCTCATGGAAAGCCAAACTCCGGTCGAAGCCCGGCCGTCCCGGCGGGCAATCTACCTGCTGCCCAATCTGCTGACGACCGCGTGCCTGTTCTCGGGCTTCTACGCCATTGTGGCGGCGATCGATGGGAATTTCTCCCGCGCCGGCATGGGGGTATTCATTGCGGCGATCTTCGATGGTCTCGATGGGCGGGTCGCGCGCCTGACCCATACCGAGAGCGCCTTTGGCAAGGAGTACGACAGCCTGGCGGATCTGGTGGCCTTTGGCCTCGCACCGGCCCTGGTCTCCTACCAGTGGGGCGTGGCCCGCATTGCCGAATATGGCCGCGCGTGGGGTCGCTTTGGCTGGCTCGCGGCATTTTTCTTCGCGGCCTGCGGCGCCCTGCGTCTGGCGCGCTTCAATGTCCGCGCCAGCACACTCGACAAGCGCTACTTCGAGGGACTGCCGATCCCCTCGGCCGCCGCGGTCGTGGCCGCCTTCGTCTGGGCCTTCAGCGAGTGGCATGAGCCGGGCCTGCCGGGACTGATTCTTGCCTTTGGCGTGACCGCGCTCGCTGGCGGCCTGATGGTCAGCCGCTTTGGCTATCCGAGCTTCAAGCAGTTTGATCTGTCCAAGCCGATCCGCTTCGTGTGGCTGATCGTGCTCGCGCTGGTGTTCGTCTTTATCGCCGGCGATCCGCCGCGGGTGCTGCTGCTGCTGTTTGGCACCTATGCGCTCTGGCCGCCGGCAGTCTGGGCGCTGCGGCGCCTGCGTCGCCGGCGGCGGAGCGAGCCGGGTGCCTCCGCCTGAGCCGAGTGCACCCCCAGGAGAGCAGCACGTGAACCGGCGCGCCCAGTACCTTGAAGCTCTTGGCATCGACACCTGGACGCTGCGGGCCCGCAGCGCGCCTGAGCCGCTGCCGATCGAGGCCGAATCCCCGAGCGCTCCGCTGCCGGCGACCGCTCCTGCGGTATCCGTGGCGGCGCCAGCACCGTCAATTGTCCAGACGATGTCAACCCAAGGGCAGGCTGGGCCGTTGGGGGCGATGACGTGGGAGCCCCTGGCGGCCATGGTGCGCGCATGCCAGCTGTGTGGCCTGCAGGGCAGTCGCACCCAAACGGTGTTTGGGGTCGGCAACCGGCAGGCCGAATTGCTGGTGGTCGGTGAAGCGCCCGGAGCCGATGAGGATCAACAGGGCGAACCCTTTGTCGGCCGGGCCGGCCAGCTGCTCAACTCGATGCTGCGTGCCGGCGGCTTTCCGCGAGAGACGGTTTACATTGCCAATATTCTCAAGTGCCGACCTCCCAACAACCGCGATCCGACACCGAGCGAAGTGGCGTGCTGCCTGCCGTATTTGAAACAGCAGATCGCCCTGATCGGCCCGCGGTTGATGCTGGCTGTCGGGCGCATCGCGGCCCAGAACCTGCTGGCCACCGAAACACCGATCGGCAAGCTGCGCGGGCTGGTGCACGCCTTTGGCGAGCAACGCATCCCGCTGATCGTGACCTACCATCCGGCCTATCTGCTGCGCAGCCCGAGCGAGAAGCGGCGTGTGTGGACGGATCTGAAGTTCGTGCGCAGCGAACTCGCGCGTCTGCGCCAGCCGGCGAGCGGCTGAGGCCAGAGGGTGCGAGCCTGAGATGGCTGTGAATCCCCGCGAGGCGGCGCCGCTGCCGCAAGTGACCCTCCGTACGATGCGCGATGCGGATGTGGCCGATGTGGTGCGCATCGAGCAGGTCAACTACCGCTTTCCGTGGACCGAGGGGATCTTTCGCGACTGCCTGCGCGTGGGCTACGGTTGCACGGTGCTCGAGTTAGGCTACGTGATCGCAGGCTATGCGATCTACAGCACCGGTGCCGGCGAGGCGCATCTGCTCAATATCTGCATCCGGCCTGAGTTTCGCTGCCGGGGGCTGGGCCGGCGGCTGCTCGAGCACCTGTTGCGCGAGATGGGCGGCCTGGGCGCCCGTGTGGTGTTCCTGGAAGTCCGGCCTTCCAATGTCGATGCGATCCGGCTCTACGAGGCCACAGGATTCACCCAGATCGGCGTGCGCCGTGGCTACTATCAGGCCGAACAGGGGCGCGAGGATGCGATCGTGATGCGTCTGCAGGTGCCAGTACCCTAGGGGACTCGCCGGGCTGGTATGATCCGGCCGCTTTTTGACCTGCTCCCCTGATTCTTACTTTCCCTAAGATCCCAAGTAGCTCACGCATGAACGCTGTTCAGCAGGAAATCGCGCGCCGGCGCACCTTTGCGATTATTTCGCACCCCGATGCGGGCAAGACCACGCTGACCGAGAAGCTGTTGCTGTTCGGTGGCGCCATCCAGATGGCTGGCACCGTCAAGGGCCGCAAGGCCGCGCGCCATGCGACCTCCGACTGGATGCGCCTGGAGCAGCAGCGCGGCATCTCGATCACCAGTTCGGTCATGCAGTTTCCATACCGCGACTGCATCGTGAACCTGCTCGATACGCCCGGGCACGAGGATTTCTCCGAAGATACCTATCGGACGCTGACCGCAGTGGATTCCGCACTGATGGTCATCGACTGCGCCAAGGGGGTCGAGGAGCGCACCGTGCGCCTGATGGAGGTGTGCCGCATGCGCGCCACCCCGATCATGACGTTCATCAACAAGCTCGATCGCGACGGACGGGCCCCGATTGAGCTGCTCGATGAGATCGAGAAGGTCCTGAAGATCAGCACCGCGCCCGTGACCTGGCCGATCGGCATGGGACGGGAGCTGCAGGGGATCTACCACCTGCTCGAGGATCGGATCTACGTTTATGAAGCCGGCGAGAAGGGCCGCGTGGGCGGCAACCGGGTGATTCAGGGACTCAACTCCGCCGCAGCGGCCGAGTTCCTCGGTGGCGACTCCAAGGCGCTGCGCGATGAGATCGAACTGGTGCAGGGCGCGACCGGCACCTTTGATCCGGCCGCCTATCAGGCCGGTCGGCAGACCCCGGTATTCTTCGGTTCGGCCATCAGCAATTTTGGTGTCGAAGAACTGCTGGGCGAGTTCGTGCGCCATGCCCCCGGCCCGCTGCCGCGGCCGACACAGGAGCGCACCGTGTATGCCGAGGAGCCCAAGCTCAGCGGCTTCGTGTTCAAGATCCAGGCCAACATGGATCCCGGGCACCGCGATCGCGTGGCCTTCATGCGCCTGTGCTCGGGGCGCTATCAGCGCGGCATGCGCCTCTATCACGTGCGACTGGCCAAGGAAGTGCGCGTCTCGGATGCCCTGACCTTCATGGCGGCCGATCGCGAGCAGGCCGAAGAGGCCTACGCCGGCGATATCCTCGGTCTGCACAATCATGGCACGATCAATATCGGCGATACCTTTACCGAGGGCGAGCGCCTGAACTTCACCGGTGTGCCAAGCTTTGCCCCGGAAATGTTTCGCCGCGCCGTGCTCAAGGATCCGCTGCGCATGAAGGCGCTCGGCAAGGGGCTGGCGCAGCTGTGCGAGGAGGGCGCGACGCAACTGTTCCGGCCACTGCGCAACGCCGATATGATTCTGGGGGCCATTGGCCAGCTGCAGTTTGAAGTCGTGGCCTTCCGCCTCCAGGATGAATACAACGTGCAGTGCGTGTTCGAGAACATTGCCGTGCACACCGCGCGCTGGATCAGCGCCGCCGATCCGCGCAAGCTCGAGGAGTTTCGCGAGCGCGCCTATGATCACCTGGCGCTCGATCACAGCGGGGCGCTGGTGTACCTGGCGCCCTCGCGCGTGAACCTGGCGCTGACCCAGGAGCGCTGGCCCGATATTCAGTTTGCCGAAACCCGTGAGCATGCGCTGGGTGAGCCGGTGTGAGTCGCTGGTACCTGCGCCGGCCGGTGATTTCCTGGGCACTGTACGACTGGGCGACCGCCGCTTATTCGACCACGGTGATGGCCGGATTCTTTCCGACTTTCTTTCATCAGTTCTGGAGCCAGGGGTCGGACCCCACCACCACGACCTTCAGGCTCGGGATGGCCAATGGCGCCGCCGGTTTGCTGGTGGCGCTCTCGGCCCCTTTCCTCGGCGCAACGGCCGATCGGCGCGGGCGCCGCAAGGCCTTCCTGCTGTGCTTTGCGCTGATCGGCGTGCTGGCCACCGGGGGCCTGCGCTGGGTCCCCGAGGGGGCCTGGGGCCTGGCCATTGCCTTGTTTGTGATGGCCACGACCGCCTACAGTGGCGCGATTATTTTCTACGATTCGCTGCTGCTGCGGGTCGCCTCGCCGGCCGAGTACAACCGGGTCTCGGCCTACGGTTATTCCTTTGGCTATCTGGGCGGCGGCCTGCTGTTCCTGCTCAATGTGCTGATGACACTGCACCCGGCGTGGTTTGGTCTGGCCTCGATGGCCGAGGCCGTGCAGTACTCGTTCCTGACCGTGGCCGTGTGGTGGCTGGTGTTTTCGCTGCCGCTCGCCTTCGGGGTGCAGGACTTCAGGGACTCGCCTTCCAGTTCCGGCTCGAGCTGGTCGGAGCTGCGTGCGACGCTCAAGGCCGCCGCGGCGCATCGCATGCTGTGGCTGTTCCTGCTGGCCTACTGGCTCTATATCGATGGCGTGAACACGATCGTCAAAATGGCGGTCGACTATGGACTGGCGCTCGGGCTTCCCGCCGGCAGTCTGCTCGGGGCACTGCTGCTGACCCAGTTTGTCGCGTTCCCCGCGGCGCTGGTGTTCGGCTGGCTGGGCGGACGGATTGGCGCCCGGCGCTCGATCCTGGCGGGCCTGGTGGTGTATCTGGGCGTGACGGTGTGGGCGATCATGTTGCACACCGTCGGACAGTTCTACGCGATGGCCGTGACAGTGGGATTAGTGCAAGGCGGCGTGCAGAGTCTCTCGCGCGCGCTCTTCGGACAGTTCGTCCCCAACGGTAAATCGGCCGAGTACTTTGGCTTCTACAACATGACCGGCAAGTTCGGCGCCGTGCTCGGGCCGCTGATCGTTGGCATCACGGCGCAGCTTACCGGCAACTCACGCGCGGGCATTGGCGCTGTCGCACTGCTGTTCCTCGCGGGCGGTGGGGTGCTGTGGCGGGTGCGCTCGCCCGCGCCAGCCCCGGTACAATGAAGCTTACAGGGAAGTAAGCGATCCCTTCGGTTTAAGTCAACGCGCAGCGGGACGTCCGAAGGCTGATGGGGAGACCTGAGCGGCGGGATTCGGGGGTTCGGCGGCGCATCGCTGCATTTTT
>Ga0182030_10003692_pt1 | contig 32721 bp, 34 predicted proteins | sample 812S3MmetaG_FD_121299 | JGI IMG/M metagenome (GOLD analysis project Ga0182030, IMG submission 121299) | Permafrost microbial communities from Stordalen Mire, Sweden - 812S3M metaG (Illumina Assembly) | ecosystem: Environmental > Terrestrial > Soil > Wetlands > Permafrost | place: Sweden... | reverse complement strand
CCGGTGCCGACGAACTCGTCATCACTTCGGTGACCCATCGTCACCAGGACCGGCTGCGCTCGCACGAGCTGATCGCCGAACGCTGGGGGCTGAGCTCATGAGCCGCAAGCCGATTCACCTGGCCGCTCACTTCCCCGGCGTCAACAACACCACGGTGTGGACCAACCCCAGCGCGGGCAGTCAGATCGAATTCGACTCGTTCACCCACCTCGCCCGCACCGCCGAACGTGGATTGTTCGACTTCTTCTTCCTGGCCGAAGGGCTGCGGCTGCGCGAACACCGCGGCCGCATCTACGACCTCGATGTAGTGGGCCGGCCGGACACCTTCACCGTGCTGGCGGCGCTGGCGGGCGTCACCGAGCGGATCGGGCTGACCGGGACGATCAATACGACCTTCAACGAACCATTCGAAGTGGCAAGGCAATTCGCGACCCTGGACCATCTCTCCGGTGGCCGCGGCGGCTGGAACATCGTCACCTCGTCGGATGCCTTCACCGGAGCCAACTTCCGGCGCGGCGGCTTCTTGGACCATGCCGACCGGTACCTGCGGGCCGAGGAGTTCCTCGCCATCACCCGCCAGTTCTGGGACAGCTGGCAGGCCGACGCCGTGCTGGCCGATATCCAAGCCGGCGTCTACGCCGATCCCCACCGCATCCACAGCGTCGAACACCGGGGTTCGCAATTTGATGTCAAGGGGTTCGCCACGCTGCCCACCGGGCCGCAGGGCCATCCGGTGTTGCTGCAGGCGGGCGACTCCGACGTCGGCCGCGCGTTCGGGGCCCGGCACGCCGACGCCTTGTTCACCCTGCACTCCTCACTGCAGGACGGCCAGCGCTACTACGCCGACGTCAAGGGCCGCGCCGCGTCCTACGGTCGAGATCCCGATCAGCTCAAGGTTTTTCCCGCGGCGACTTTCGTCCTGGGCGACACCGATGCCGACGCTGCCGACAAGGCTCGGTATATCCGCTATCAGCAGGTCAGCGGCGCGACGGCGATCGCGATGCTCGAACAGGTGTGGGGCCGCGACTTATCCAGCTATGACCCGAACGGGCCGCTGCCCGATATCGATCCGGTCGCCGACAGCGACATCACCCGCGGGCGGGTCCGGCACACCGATCCGGCGGGGGTCGCGCGCAAGTGGCGGGAACGCGCCGAGGCCGAAAAGCTTTCGATCCGCGAGCTGGTCATCGCCGTCACCAGCCGCCAGCAGTTCGTCGGCACCGCCGCGCGGATCGCCGACGAGATCGACACCTACGTCCAGGCGGACGCCTGCGACGGATTCATCCTGGTACCACACCTCACGCCGCATGGCCTCGACGAGTTCGTCGACCGGGTGGTGCCGCTGTTGCAGGAGCGCGGCGCGTTTCGCACCGAGTACACCGGTGAAACGCTGAAGGATCATCTCGGGCTGACCGCTTAGTGCGGCCGGGCCGCGTAGATGATGACGGCGACGCCCAGCAGACAGATCACCGCTCCGGCGATATCCCACCGGTCCGGGCGAAATCCGTCAAAGCCCATGCCCCACAGCAGTGAACCCGCCACGAACACGCCCCCGTAGGCGGCCAAGATGCGACCGAAATGGGCGTCGGGCTGCAAAGTGGCGACAAAGCCGTAGGCGCCCAGCGCGATGACACCCCCACCGACCCACGCCCAGCCGCGATGTTCCCGCACCCCCTGCCACACCAGCCAGGCGCCGCCGATCTCGAACAGGGCCGCGAGGACGAACAATGCGATCGACTTGGCAACCGTCACAACGCGCCCGCCTTTTCCAGTGCCGCATTCGTCGCTTCGCGGATTGGGCCGCGCCAAAGCGGGCCGTGACCGGGTGCGAGGACCTCGGTCTCCAAAAGGGCCAGCGCCGAAAGGGTTCGGATGCAGTTCTGCTGGCTGTAGCTGAATATCGCCGGCAGCAGTTGTGGCCCGTCGTGACGTATTAGCGGGTGGCCGGTGATCAGCGCGTCACCGCTGGCCAGCACACCGCCGACCAGGTACGAGCAGTGGCCGTTGGTGTGGCCGGGGCTGAAAACGGGCCTTGGGTGGCCCGGCAGCCCCGCGGCGATTTCGGGTGTCAGCGGCTTGGTCGTCGGAATCCCATCGCGGATCAGGCCGCCGCTGCGCACCACATGAGCCGTCCACAACGCCCAGCGAGGCCGCCAGATACGCAGCGCCAGATCAAGAATCGACACTTGCTCCAAGTACTCCCGCTTGGCGTGACCCACTTCGTCGGCGTGGCAGTACACCGGTGTGCCGTGCTCGCTGGCGAACCAGATCGCCGAGCCCAAATGGTCGATGTGCGCGTGCGTCAGCAAGATGGCGCGCACGTCGCCTGGGCCGTAACCGAGCGCGTTGAGCGAGGCCAGCACGTCCTCCCGGTCGCCCGGGTAGCCGGCATCGATCAGCAGCACGCCGGTCTCGTCGGTGACCAGCGTCCAGTTAACGGCCTCACCCTGGGCGAGGTGCACGGTGTCGCTGACTTGAACAAGTGTTGGCGCTGGTGCCATGCCCGCGAGTCTAGGAGTAGAAATAACGAGTGGCTGAACTCAAACTTGGATACAAAGCGTCTGCTGAACAATTCGCACCGCGCGAACTCGTCGAACTGGCTGTCGCCGCTGAAGCGCACGGCATGGACAGCGCCACCGTCAGTGACCACTTCCAGCCCTGGCGGCACGAGGGCGGGCACGCCCCCTTCTCGCTGGCCTGGATGACCGCGGTGGGCGAACGCACCGAGCGACTCATCCTGGGTACCTCAGTGCTGACTCCGACCTTCCGGTACAACCCCGCCGTCATCGCACAGGCGTTTGCCACGATGGGGTGCCTCTACCCGGATCGCATCTTCCTCGGCGTCGGCACCGGGGAGTCGCTCAACGAAATCGCCACCGGATACGAGGGCGAATGGCCGGAGTTCAAGGAGCGCTACGCCCGGCTGCGCGAATCGGTGCGGCTGATGCGCGAGCTGTGGCTGGGCGACCGGGTCGACTTCGAGGGCGAGTACTACCACACCAAGGGCGCCTCGATCTATGACGTGCCCGAGGGTGGCATCCCGATCTACATCGCCGCGGGCGGACCGCAGGTCGCCAAATATGCCGGCCGCGCGGGCGACGGCTTCATCTGCACCTCCGGCAAAGGCGAGGAGCTGTACAAGGACAAGCTCATCCCCGCCATGAGGGAGGGCGCGGAGGCCGCGGGCAAGAATCCCGACGACATCGACCGGATGATCGAAATCAAGATCTCCTACGACACCGATCCGGACCTGGCGCTGGAGAACACCCGGTTCTGGGCGCCCCTGTCGCTGACCGCCGAACAGAAGACCAGCATTCACGACCCCCTCGAGATGGAGAAGGCCGCCAACGAGCTGCCGATCGAGCAGGTCGCCAAGCGCTGGATCGTCTCGTCGGATCCCGACGAGGCCGTCGAAAAGGTCGGTCAATACGTGGGGTGGGGCCTCAACCATTTGGTGTTCCATGCGCCGGGCCACGATCAGCGCCGCTTCCTGGAGCTCTTCGAAAAGGATCTGGCGCCCAGGTTGCGGCGACTTGGCTGACACTTCAGCGATTTACATCGCGGCGCCCGAGCCGGAAACCGGCAAGTCGACGATCGCGCTGGGACTGCTTAACCGGCTGACCGCGACGGTCGCCAAAGTCGGTGTGTTCCGGCCGATCACCCGGCTCGGCGGCGAACGCGACTACATCCTGGAACTGCTGCTGACGCGCACCACCGCGGGCCTGTCCTATGAACAGTGCGTGGGCGTGACCTACCAGCAGCTGCACGCCGACATCGACGCCGCGATCACCAGCATCGTCGAGTCGTATCACGCCATGGCACAGGCGTGCGACGCGGTGGTGATCGTCGGTAGCGACTACACCGATGTCGCCAGCCCGGCCGAACTCTCGGTCAACGCCCGGATCGCGGTCAATCTCGGCGCGGCGGTGCTGCTGGTGGTAGGCGCCAACGACCGCACCGCCGAACAGGTCGCCAGCGTCGTCGAGATCTGTCTGACCGAACTGACGGCTCAGCGTGCCCACACCGCGGCGGTGGTCGCCAACCGATGCGACCCGGCGGAAGTGGGTGCCGTCGCCGAAGCGCTGCACATGTTCACGCCCCGCGGCTACGTGCTACCCGACGAGCCCCTGCTGCGGGCGCCGACGGTGGCCGAATTGCAGCAGGCCGTGCACGGGACGTTGGTCAGCGGCGACACCGCGCTGGTCGAACGTGAGGCGATGAGCGTGTTGGTCGCCGGCATGACCGCGGACCATGTGCTGGAACGGCTGTGCGACGGCATGGCGGTGATCACCCCCGGCGACCGTTCCGACGTCGTACTGGCCGCCGCCAGTGCGCATGCGGCCGAAGGGTTTCCGTCGCTGTGCTGCCTCATCCTCAACGGCGGGTTTACCTTACATCCGTCCATCTCGGCTCTGGTATCCGGGCTGCGGCTTCGGCTGCCCATCATCGCGACCACCTTGGGGACCTACGAAACAGCCAGCGCGGCCGCCTCAGCTCGCGGCCGGGTCACCGCGAAGTCGCAGCGCAAGATCGACACCGCCATCGAGCTGGTGAACAGCCACATGGATGTCGCGGATCTAGTTGCACAGCTTGCGATTCCGTTCCCCACGGTGACGACACCGCAGATGTTCACCCACCGGCTGGCGCAGCAGGCGCGCTCCGATCGAAAGCACATCGTGCTGCCCGAGGGCGACGACGACCGCATCCTCAAGGCGGCTGGAAGGGTGCTGAAACGTTGCATCGCCGATTTGACGATCCTGGGCGATGAAGCCCAAATCCGCTTGCGTTCAGCCGAACTCGGTGTCGACCTGAGCGAGGCGAAAGTCATCGACCCGCGCGGCGGGGGCCTATGCGACCAGTTCGCAGCGCAATACGCCGAGTTGCGCAAGGCAAAGGGAATCACCGTCGAGCGAGCTCACGAGATCATGAGCGATGTCTCGTATTTCGGAACCATGCTGGTGTACAACGGCATGGTCGACGGCATGGTCTCGGGCGCCGCCCACACCACAGCGCACACCGTTCGCCCGGCGCTTGAGATCATCAGAACCGTTCCGGACGTGTCGACGGTGTCCAGCATTTTCCTGATGTGCCTGCCCGATCGGGTGCTGGCCTATGGCGACTGCGCGATCGTCCCGGACCCCACCCCCGAACAGCTGGCCGACATCGCGATCAGTTCGGCCCGCACCGCCGCGCAGTTCGGCATCGAGCCCAAAGTCGCGATGTTGTCCTACTCCACCGGCGACTCCGGCACCGGAGCCGACGTCGAGAAGGTCAGGACGGCAACCGGATTGGTCCGGATCCGAGAACCGCGTTTGCTGGTCGAGGGCCCAATCCAGTACGACGCCGCGGTTGAACCCTCGGTTGCGGCCACTAAACTAGGCGACTCGCCGGTGGCCGGTCACGCCACGGTGCTGATCTTTCCCGACCTCAACACCGGGAACAACACCTACAAGGCGGTGCAGCGCAGTGCGGGTGCGATCGCGATCGGACCGGTGCTGCAGGGCTTGCGCAAACCGGTGAACGACCTGTCCCGGGGCGCACTGGTCGAAGACATCGTCAACACGATCGCGATCACCGCGATCCAGGCGCAGGGCGCGCGCCATGGCTGATCGACTTGTGCTGGTTATCAATTCCGGGTCGTCCTCGCTGAAATTCCAACTGGTCGATCCGGACTCCGGCGTCGAACGCGCGGGGGGTGGCATCCAGCAGATCGGTGAGCCGTCCTCTCGGGTCGCCGACCATGAGGAGGCCCTGCGGCTTGCGTTCCAGCAGTTGGCCGAGTCTGGCATCGACCTCAACTCCTGCGGTCTGCTGGCGGTCGGGCACCGGGTTGTGCACGGGGGCAAGCGCTTCTATCGCCCGACGCTGCTCGACGACGACCGGATCGCCGAGCTCGACAGGCTCTCGGAGCTGGCGCCGCTGCACAATCCGCCCGCGCTGCAGGGAATCAAGGTGGCGCGAAAGCTGCTACCCGACGTCGCGCACATCGCGGTCTTCGACACTGCCTTTTTCCACGACCTGCCTGCGGCGGCCGCGACCTACGCCATCGACCGCGAGTTGGCGCAGCGATTGGATATCCGCCGCTACGGATTTCACGGCACATCGCACCGCTACGTCAGCGAGCAAGCCGCCGGCTTCCTGGAGCGGCCGCTGGATCGTCTGAACCAAATCGTTCTGCACCTGGGCAACGGCGCCTCGGCTTCGGCGATCGCCGGCGGACGACCGATCGACACGTCCATGGGCCTGACGCCGCTGGAGGGGTTGGTGATGGGCACCCGCAGCGGCGACGTGGACCCCGGTGTCATCAGCTACCTGTGGCGTCGCGCAAACATGAGCGTCGAGAACATCGAGTCCATGCTCAACAACCGGTCGGGGGTGTGGGGCCTGGCGGCCGAGCGCGATTTTCGCCGCCTGCATCAGATGATCGAATCTGGCGACAGCTCAGCGCAATTAGCGTACGACGTGTTCATTCACCGGTTACGCAAGTACATCGGCGCGTATCTGGCGGTACTGGGACACACCGACGTCCTGACCTTCACCGCCGGCATCGGCGAGAACGATGCACTGGTGCGCCGCGACGCGCTGGCAGGCATGAGCGAGCTCGGCATCGTCGTCGACGATGACCGCAATGCGTCCACCGACAAGGGTGCGCGGCGGATATCCGCCGACGATTCACCGGTCGCCGTCCTGGTGGTCCGCACGAATGAAGAACTTGCCATTGCACGCGAGTGCGTCACGGCGCTTGCGGAACTATAGGAAGCCCAGGCCGTTCCGCCCGGTTCCGACCGATGGCGTGGGATCGGTCCCGACGGTACGCGACAGCAGCTCGTAGTAGATGTCGCGGAAGTCGCTGGTGTACTTCAGGTCTCCGTGGTCGAGGTCGGTGAGGCTGGGCTCCGCACCGTAGAAGCCGCCCTTGACGGGGACGCCCGCGATGAATACGGGACCGGCGGTGCCATGGTCGGTGCCCTCAGAGGCGTTGGCGACCACTCGGCGTCCGAATTCCGAATACGCCATCAGGACCACGTTTTTGCCGTACCGGTCGCCGGCCATGTCGTGCAGGAAAGGGGTGACGGCCTCGTCGAGTGTCTGCAGCAGACGTTGTTGGGTGGCGCGCTCGTTGGCGTGAGTATCGAAGCCGCCCAGCTGCACGGTGTACACCCGGGTCGGCACGCCGGCCCGCACGGCGGCTGCCACCATGCTCAGCTGAGCGGACAGCGAATTATGTTCCTCGGCAGCCGGTTTGACTGATTCAAACGTCTCATTGGTGGTGCGTGCCGCGCGATAGGCCTTGCGGACCGCCGCCATCGCCGGGGTGTCGGTGGGGTCGTCGGTGCCCAGTGCGCTCATCACCGCGTCGAACCTGTCCGCTTGTTGCGGCGGTACGTGAGCGGTGGAAAGTGCCGCCGCGGTGTACTTTGCGCCAACGGCAAGCGGAGGCAGCACCGGCCCGATGTTGACCGCACGCAGCGGATCGTCGCCGGTGGCGTCGAGCCAGCGGCCGATCCAGCCGGTGGACACCGGCTCGGCCGGCGATGCTGTCTGCCAGATGTCCATGGACCGGAAGTGACTGTGGTCGGGCTTCGGATAGCTCACGCCGCGCACAATGGCGAGCTGCCGCTGGGTCCACAGCTGGGCAAGGCCCTTCATCGCGGGGTTGAGCCCAAGCTGAGCGTCCAAGTGCAAGACCTCGTCCGCGGCGTAGGCGAGCTCGGGGCGGGCATCATGATAAGCGTTGTCGGCGTACGGGATTAGGGTGTTGATGCCGTCGTTGCCACCATAGAGCGTGACGAGCACCAGCACGCCGGCGCCGTCGGCCAGCGGTCGGTCCTGGGCCGCGCGCAGCAGGTCCGGCCAACTCACCGCCACCGCCCCGGAGAGCAGGCCGGCGGCGCCGACGCCGGCACTGGCGATCAGGAATCTGCGGCGATTGATCTCGGGCATGGTCAGTCTCGCTACGAGGTCAGGTATTCGGGTGTGTTGACGGCGGCCGCTACCAACTGCGGTGGCCGGCGTACCAAGGGCTCCAGCGCGTCGGCGGTCCGGTCTGACCAGGCCCCGACGCCGATCAGATAGCCGACCGCGTCGATGCGGTCGCCCGGTGCGATGCTCTCGATGCCGGACAGGTCGGCGCTGTGTGCGAGCCGGCTTGCGGCGCGCAGTCGCGCCTCGGCGCTGGCGGTGGACAGCCATACCTGGCCGAGCGGCCAGCCGCCGACGCTGGGCGGGTGGAACGGTCGCTGGCCCAGCGCGTGCAACGTCGCGCCGGCGATTTTCAGCTGCGCGGGCGTGTCGAGGGGAACCCGCAGCGTTCGGATCACACCGACAAGCCACTCCACCGGCGTGTTGACCTTGCTGTTCAGCGCGCCCCGCCCCGCGGTGAATTCGTCGTCGGTGAGGATCGCCGCGGTCAGTGCGCGCAGGTTGCGTCCGGGGCCGTAGGCAGAGACCAGCCGGTCGAGCGTCTGGGGTGGTGGCGGGTCGTCGGAGGCCAATTGCTGCCACAGCCGTGCCGCGACATATTCGGCCGACTTGGGCTGTGCCAGTACGGAATCGCAGAAGCCAGCTGCGTCGAAGTTGCGGCTGACGCCGAACAATGTCTTGGCGCCCGCGTCGTGGCGTTTGGGGACCATCGAGGTTTGGCCATCGGGGTCGATCACCCAGCCCGTCAGGGCGCGGGCCCCGGCGCGCACGTCGTCTTCGGTGTAGCCGTTGCCATGGCCGAGCGCGAACAGCTCCATGAATTCGCGGGCGAGATTCTCGTTGGGCGCCTTTGCCGTATTGCTCTGCCCGTCCAGCCAGTGCAACATCGCCGCGTCGGTCAACATCGCGTAGGCCAGCACGCGGAAATCGCCCAGCGACAGGGTGCGCAGCTTCTGGTTCTGCGCGGCCATCTGCGCTGCGGCCCGAACTTTCTGCGCGGAGGTAGCAAAGTGGTTGTGCCACAACAGTGTTAACTTTTCGTGCACCGGTTGCTGCACAGCGACCATCCGCTGCAGCCACCAATCCGAGAGCGCGCCCTGTTGTTCGGACAGCTGCTGGTTGTATTGCTTTCGGGCCGCTGGCGTCGCGCTCTTACCGGGCGGCCGAGCCGCGGTAAACGACGGCATCGGGGTGGCGACCGCGCCCGCGTCGGCGTCGGGGTGGGCGCCCAGCATCCCGTCGACGTAGGAAGGCCAATCCTGGCGAACGGCCGCGTCGACCTCGGTTCCCGTCACCCCGAACCCGGCCCGGCGCAGTACCCGGGCCGTGGCGACCCATTGGCTGGACTGCCCTGGCATGACCTAACTGTGCGGTGTGCAGCTGAAGATTTCCTGAGTTTTCTTGCGATTTTCTTGCGGCCCTGGATATCGCCTGTGGATAGACGAAATCACGCCCTGCGCTGATGTGCGAGTGTTCGCGACATGCGTTACCTGGGACAACCCTTCATCGGCACCGAGGCCGTGGCGCGCGGGGCGTTGACCCGCCAACAACTGCGGATGCACTACCGCACGGTGTTTCCGAATGTCTATATCGGCAGGGACGTCCAACCCACCCTTGAGCAGCGCACCGCTGCGGCTTGGCTGTGGTCAGGCCGCAGGGCGACCGTCGCCGGTGCAGCCGCGGCAGCCCTACACGGCGCCGGGTGGATTCCCGATGATGTTCCCGTCGAGCTGGTGCACACTAACCCACGCGCGCCGCACGGCGTGCTGACGAGGCGTGGCGTGTTGCACGACGGCGAAACGCAGACCATAGCCGGATACCCGGTCACCACACCAGAGCGAACCGCCTTCGATATCGGTCGGCGCGGTGCGGTGCATTCGGCGGTCGCCAGGCTTGACGCGCTCGCTCGCGCAACGGGTTTCAAAGTTGAGGAGGTGCTCCGTGTTGCGGAAAACCACCCGCGGGCGCCGGGACTTCGGTGCCTGGAGGCCGCACTCGAGTTGGTAGACCCCGGTGCGCAATCGCCGAGGGAAAGCTACCTGCGGCTGCTGTTCATCGACGCCGGCCTGCCCCGGCCGCAGACTCAGATTCCGGTGCTTGGGGTGGACAGGGTTCCGATCGCCTACCTCGACATGGGCTGGCAAGAGTGGCTGGTCGCGGTCGAGTACGACGGCGACCAACATCGCAGCGACCGACGGCAATACGTCAAAGATATCCGGCGAACGGAGCGGCTGCAGGAGATGGGGTGGACCGTCGTCCGAGTTGTCGCCGAGGACAGCCCAGCGGCAGTGCTGCGCCGAGTTCGCGCGGCCATCGCGAGCTCCGCGGTGCGCTAGCGGCTTTCAGCGTGCGCTTACGGCGGGGATCTCAGCGATTTCCCGCCCTGGACGCACACCCAACGCCCTGGACGCACACTCGACGAAGCGGGGGAGCGCGGCCCTCTAGAAGGTGCTGGTGGGTCGCACCCTGTTGGCCATGTCCACCAGCGTGTAGCGGTGGCGCTGGGTGGGCGCGACCCGGGCCAGGCTGCGCAACGATGCCTCGACGCCCAGTCGTAAACCGTGCTGGGTGAACGGGAAACCGAGAATGTGGTTGGTGCTGGCCTCGTTGTCGTCGAGCCAGTCCATCGCACCGCCGAGCACCAGCGCGCGGATCTGCAGCACCCGGGGTTCGGTCGCCGGCAGCGCCTCGACCCGCCGGGCGGCGTCGCGGATCTGCTCCTCGCTGATTTCGGTCCGTGACCGGCCGGACAGCAGGGTGACCGCACTGGTCAATCGTGCGGTAGTGAAATGCCTTGAGGTGGCCGGGACTTCGTCGAGAGTGCGCACCGCGCCCCGTCGATCGTCTTCGGCGGAAAGAGATCTGGCCAACCCGAAAGCTGCCGAGATGACGCCGTCGTTGGTGCGCCACACCATCTGATAGAACTTGTCCTCGTCGACGTGGCCGGCCAGTTCGCCGGTGGCGGCCAGCGCCAACTTGGGTGCCAGCTCACCGGGGAAGGTATCCAGCACCTCGGTGAAATGCTTGATGGCGGAGTCCCAGTCGCCGGTCAGCAATTCGGCGACGGCCCGGTACCAGACCAGCCGCCACCGCCAGCCGACCCGCTCGGCCAGGTCGTCGAGCTTGCGGGTGGCTTTGGCCACATCGCCCAAATCCAGCAGGGCGCGAACTTCCATCAGCGGCAGCTCAACCGACTCCGACACGTCGGCGCCCTCCGCGTCCAGCGAACCGTGCCGGGCCGCGCGCAGCGAGTCCAGGGTCTGCACCGGCTGGGAGAGCACGGTGGCCTGCAGCACTGGGGCGGCGACGTCGGTCGGATCGACCAGCGGTACCGGCAGGGCGGTCACGATTTCCCGGGCAGTGAGCTTCTCCGAATGCACCTGGCCATCCAGATACACGTCGGTATGCGCGACCAGCAGGTCCACCCCGAAGGTGGAGCGGCTGGGGCTGAAAATCGTCGACAGCCCGCCCCGCGGCACCCCGGAGTCCTGGGCGACCACTTCCCTTAGCACGCCCATCAACTGGCCGGACATTTCCTCGGCGGAGCCGAACCGGCGGCGTGGATCAGGGTCGGTCGCGCGGCGCAGCAGCCGGCCGAAGGAGTCGTAGGTGCTCAGCACCGGGTCCTCTTGAGGCAGCCCGTCCACATAGCGGCCGTTGCGGGTGCGCAGGTTCAACGTGAGCGCGGCCAAAGTGCGCCCCACCGTGTAGATATCGGTGGCGATCGTCGGGCCGGTGCGTACGATCTCGGGCGCCTGATAGCCGGGCGTGCCGTAGAGGTAGCCGAACGAATTGACCCGCGACACCGCGCCCAGGTCGATCAGTTTGAGTTGCTCTTCGGTGAGCATGATGTTTTCTGGCTTGAGGTCGTTGTACACCAAGCCGATGGAATGCAGATAGCTCAGCGCGGGCAGGATCTCCAGCAGGTAGGCGATGGCCTCCGCGACCGGCAGCCGCTCGTCTTTCTTCAGGCCCTGCTTGAGCGAGTGGCCGCCGATGTACTCCATGACGATGTAGCCGACCGGATCTCCGTGCCGGTCGCTGTGCTCGACGAAGTTGAAGATCTGCACGATCTGCGGGTGCACCACCTCGGCGAGGAACTGCCGCTCGGTCATCGCGATCGCCTGCGCCTCGGCGTCACCGGAATGCACCAGGCCCTTGAGCACCACCGGGCGGTCGTTGACGTTGTGGTCGACCGCGAGATACACCCAGCCCAACCCGCCGTGCGCGATGCAGCCCTTGACTTCGTACTGGCCGGCGACGGTATCGCCCGGATTCAGCTGCGGCAGAAACGAATACGGACTTCCGCAGAACGGGCAGGTGCCCTCCGAGGCGCCCTTACCCTCGGAGCCGGACCGCCGGCCCACCGGTTTACCGCAGTTCCAGCAGAACCGCTTGGACTCCGGCACCATGGGATTGGTCATCAGGGCTTCGAGCGGGTCGATATCACGCATCCGGGGGATCTCGACCAGCCCGCCGCCGAGCTGCCTGATCGGTGGAAGCACCCGTGTCGCGAGGGTCCGTTCCTGCGGCTCGGTATCGATGGTGCCCAGCGAGATATGCGGCAGGTCGTCGTCGTCATCGTCGAAATCGGGGCGGAACAACGCTTGCGTGGCGTTTAACCGCCCCGTTGTCGCGCCGCCAGACGTGTCCGCGGATTGGGTGCCGGGACCCACCTCTTCGGATTCGTGATCCGACTGTTCGGCTGGCTCGGAAATCTCGGCCATCAGTCCAGGTACCTCGGTGTGGGCGGCATGGGCGCCGGGCCGAGAACCGTTAACCACTTGCGGTACAACGTGTTCCAGGTGCCGTCTCGGCGAATCCGTTCGAGCGTGCCGTTGACGAACCGTACCAGGCCGGTGTTGTCCAGGTTGATCCCGATGCCATAGGGCTGGGTGGCCATATTCGGTCCGACGATGTGCAGATAGGGGTCTTCCTCGACCAGCCCGGCCAGGATCGCGTCGTCGGTGCTGACGGCGTCGATCTCGCGCTGTTGCATCGCGACCAGGCAGTCGGCCCAATTCACCACCGACACGATGACCGGTGGCGGGCTGATCTGGCGGATCCGGTGCAGCGAGGTGGTGCCTCTGGCCACGCAGACTCGCCTGCCGGACAGGTCGGCCACTTTGACGATCGGCGAGTCGCGCGGGGCGAGGATGCGTTGGTTGGTGTCGAGGTAAACGGTGGAGAAGTTCACCAGCTTGCGCCGTTCGCAGGTGATGGTCATCGTCTTGACGACGACGTCCACCTGGGACTGTTGCAACGCGGTGACGCGCTCGTCACTCGACAGGATCCGGTACTCGACGTGTGATGGGGCGCCGAAGATGTCGCGCGCGATCTCGCCGGCGATGTCGACATCGAAGCCGGTGATCTCGCCGGTGATCGGGTCGCGGAAGCTGAACAGGTTGCTGCCGATATCGAGCCCGACGATCAGCCGGCCGCGGGCCCGGATATCGGCAACGGCGGCGTCGGCGTCGGCCTTATTGGGGAATGGGCGCAGGCTGGCGGTCGCGTTGCAGTCCTGGCTGGAATCGTCGGGCGGCAGCGGGGGCTCGGCCGGCATCTGGTCCATGCCGACCGGCGTGGGCGGCGGCAGGGTCGGCACGGTGGCCGTCGTCAGCGACTCCGTGTGCCCGCAACCCGCCAGCATGATCGCCGTGGCGAGCACCCCGAGGTGGGAGCTCGCCCGCCGGACCCGAGGCAGGCGCGTCATTATCGATACTCTTTCAGCCGCGGCCAAAGGCCCAACGCGACCGCGATGGCGGCGCCCAGGCTGAGCACCACGCCGCCCACCTGCGCCCCGGACAGCCCGGTGCGCGCGTTGATGACGTCGTTGCGCAGGTGCGAGCGGGATTGGGTCATGGCCTTGCCCAACTGGTCTTCCAGCTTGTCGAACGCGGGCGTGGAGTCGTCTTCGGCGCTGCCCAGCGCGACTTGGGTGGCGGCCCGATAGTTGCCGACCGAGATGTAGGAGTTGATGCGGTCGTTGGCTTGGCGCCACCGGACCAACAGCTGGTCGGCGCCTTGCAGGTCGGATTTGTCGACGGCATCGGGACGTGCCATGTACTGGTCGAGCTGCTGGTGCATGGCGTCGATGCGCTGATAGAACGACTGCTTGCGGATCTCTTCGTCGCCACGCCGGATCAACGACAGCGTCTCGTCGGCTCGCGCTTGCTGGGCGGTGATCGCGACGTTGGTCACGGTTTTGAGCGACTCGGCCGCAGTGTCTTTTGCGCTACGACTGGCAGTCGTGGAGATTGTCAGCGCAGTTCCCACCCACACCACCATGACGAGGATACCGAGCGCGCCCACGACCAGGCCGGGATTGATCCGGCGCCTGGTGCGCCGGGCCAACCAGCGATGCGAGAACGCGCCGAAGATCGTCGTGGTGGCGACGACGAGGATCACCGGCGCGGGGAAGTGCGTCGAGGCTGTGGTCTCCGAGTCCACTCGTTCCGAGGTGGCCTGATACAGCTGTGCCGCGTCGGGCAGGATCGTCGACTGCATCAACCCCGACGCCTCGGACAGGTACGACGATCCGACCGGGTTGCCTTCCCGGTTGTTGGTGCGCGCGATCTCGATCAAGCCGGTATAGACGGCCAGCTCGGCGTTGATTTTGCCGAGCAGCTGCACCAACGGTTCATCTGTGAGTCCGCTGGACGCCCGGGTCACCGCCGAGGCGGCGTCGGTGATGGCCTGCTCGTAGCGCATCCGGACCGGGCGCGGCTCGGCTTGGGCGATGAATGCGGTCGCCGCCGCGGCGTCGGCGACCGACAGCGTGGTGTAGAGCCGTCCGGCGGCGAACGCCAGCGGCTCGGTGTGGTTGAGCACGGTGGACAGCACTTGCTGTCGGTGGTTGATGGTCGTCGAGGTGGCGAAGGCGCTGGACACCCCGAGGGCGGCCAGCACGATGCCGATGGTGAGGATGCGGCCGGGCGTCGTCGAGATGAACCACCAGCGCGGATGGGCTGGTTCGGCCGGCGACCGCGATCCCTGCGGCTCTGTCGACGGGTGCGCCAGCTCAACCGTCACGTCTGATCAGACCTCATCTCTCGGCCACCGGAGTTCGCTGCATCAACCTGTATAAGCGAATTCTAAGAGGATCTGCGGGCGGATGGGGGGAGGCGGAACCAAATTCCGCAATCACCTGCATATCCTGATCTCGTGCAGGGCGACGGTGACGGATGGGTGATCTCCGACAGCGGCGCCCACTACTGGGGTCGGTACGGCGCGGCGGGACTGCTGTTGCGAGCCCCGCGGCCCGACGGTACTCCGGCGGTGCTGCTGCAGCATCGAGCGGTGTGGAGCCATCAGGGCGGCACCTGGGGCTTGCCGGGCGGCGCGCGAGACAGCCACGAGACAGCCGAGGAGACGGCGGTCCGTGAGGCGCGCGAAGAGGCCGGCCTGCTCGCCGAGCGACTGTCGGTACGGGCCACGTTGGTGACGGCCCAGTTTCCCGGGCTCGGCGGCACGCACTGGACGTACACCACCGTCGTCGCCGATGCCGGCGAGTTGCTGCACACCGTGCCCAACCGGGAGAGCGCCGAGCTGCGCTGGGTCGGCGAGGACGAGGTGGCCGACCTGCCACTGCATCCCGGCTTCGCCGCCAGCTGGGAACGGCTGCGCACGGCCCCCGCGCTGGTTCCGCTGGGCCACGGCGACGAGCGGCGTCAGCGGCTGCCGCGGACGCTGGAGATCGACGCCGGGGTTTTCGTCTGGTGCATGCCGGGCGAGGCGGACCAGGCGCACTCGCAGCTGAGTCGCCGGATCAGCTCGCTGCTGCAAGCGCCGACCTGAGTTGGTCGGCTGCGGCCCTGGGGTCGGAGGCCGCGGTGATCGCCCGTACCACCACGATTCGCCGGGCACCGGCATTGAGCACCTCGGGCAGTCGCGCCGCATCGATGCCGCCGATGGCGAACCAGGGTTTGGCCGGGCTCAGTCGAGCGGCGGCCTCGACAAGCGGCAAGCCAGGCGCGGCACGGTTGGGTTTGGTGGGGGTGGGCCAGCAGGGGCCGACGCAGAAGTAGTCGGCTTGTCCGCGAGCCGCCGCGGCGGCCTGCTCGGGGTCGTGGCTGGATAGGCCGATCAGCGTGTCCGACCCGACGATGTCGCGCGCGACGTCCACCGGCAGGTCGCCCTGCCCCAGGTGCAGCACGTCGGCGCCGGCCGCGCGGGCGATGTCGGCCCGGTCGTTGACCGCGAACAGGGCGCCGTGCCGCCGCGCCGCGTCGGCGAGGATCGCGCACGCCGCCAGCTCGTCGCGGGCTTCGAGCGGCCCGAACCGCTGCTCGCCGACCGAACCCTTGTCGCGCAGCTGCACAATGTCCACCCCGCCTGCCAGCGCGGCATCGGCGAACTCGGCCAAATCGCCGTGCTCACGACGCGCGTCGGTACACAGATACAGCCTCGCCGCCGCGAGCCGGGTAACACGTTGGTGCACACCGCGACGCTAGCGCGCTAGCGTAGGACACGAAGAACCAAGACACGGGAGTCCCGGGAGCGGGGCTGAGAGTGGGCTAACCCGTTGTGCAAGCCAGCTTGCACAACGGACCTGTCCTTACCGTCACACCTGATCCGGATCATGCCGGCGAAGGGAGGCCCAGGAATGACCGTGATGCCGCTAGGCCCCCCACTGGGGCTGCTGGCTGTCATCGGTGGTGGCGTCATCGGGTTGTCGGTAGCCCGCCAGGCCGCACGCGCGGGATGGTCCGTGCGGGTCCACCGCACCGGCGATACCGGGGCGTCCTGGGTCGCCGGCGGCATGCTGGCCCCGCACAGCGAAGGCTGGCCCGGCGAAGAACGATTGTTGCGGCTGGGTCTGGAATCGCTGCGGCTGTGGCGCGAGGGCGGTTATCTGGATGGGCTGCCCCCGGACGTGATCACCGCCCGCGAGTCGCTGGTGGTGGCGGTCGACCAGGCTGACGTGGCAGACCTGCGCACCGTCGCGGACTGGTTGTCGCAGCAGGGGCATCCGGTGACCTGGGAGTCGTCCGCCCGCGACGTCGAACCCCTACTGGCCCAAGGCATTCGGCACGGCTTCCGGGCACCCACCGAACTCGCGGTGGACAACCGCGCGCTGCTGGACGCGCTGGCGGCGGACTGCGAGCGTCTCGGCGTTCAGTGGGCACCGCCGGTGCCCGTCCTGTCGGGTGTCGATGGCGACGCGGTGGTGATCGCCAACGGCATCGACGCGCCCGCGCTCTGGCCCGGCCTACCGGTACGCCCGGTCAAGGGCGAGGTGCTGCGCTTACGCTGGCGAAAAGGTTGTATGCCGTTGCTGCAGAGGGTTATTCGAGCACGGGTGCACGGCCGCCAGGTCTACCTGGTGCCGCGCGCAGACGGGGTGGTCGTCGGTGCCACGCAGTATGAACACGGTCGCGACACGGCCCCGGTCGTGTCGGGGGTGCGTGACCTGCTGGACGACGCGTGCACGGTGTTGCCGGCGCTGGGCGAGTACGAGCTGGCCGAGTGCGCCGCCGGGCTACGTCCGATGACACCCGATAATCTGCCCCTCGTGCAACGTCTGGACGAACGCACCCTCGTCGCCGCCGGCCACGGCCGGTCGGGCTTTCTGCTGGCGCCGTGGACTGCCGAACAGATCGTGTCCGAGCTCGCCGCGGTCGGAGCGCGGCTGTGAGCGTCTCATGATCATCTATGTCAACGAGAAGCAGGTCGAGGTGGACGAGCAGGCCACTGTCGCCGCGCTACTGGAACAGCTCGGGTTTCCGGATCGGGGCATCGCGGTGGCGATGGACTTCGCGGTGCTGCCCCGTTCTGGTTGGGCCACGAAGTTATCCGACGGTGCGCGACTCGAGGTGCTGACGGCGGTGCAAGGTGGCTGACGCCAAACTGAGGATCGCGGACCGGAGCTTCGCCTCGCGGCTCATCATGGGGACCGGGGGAGCGACGAGTCAGGCGGTGCTGGAGGAGGCGCTGATCGCCTCGGGTACCGAGCTGACCACCGTCGCGATGCGCCGGGTCGACGCCGAGGGCGGAACCGGATTGCTGGACCTGCTCAACCGGCTCGGCATCACGCCGCTGCCCAACACCGCGGGTTGCCGCGGTGCGGCCGAGGCGGTGCTCACCGCACAGCTGGCCCGCGAGGCGCTGAACACCAACTGGGTCAAGCTCGAAGTGATCGCCGACGAACGTACCTTGCTGCCCGATGCAGTCGAATTAGTCAGGGCAGCTGAACAATTGGTCGATGAAGGGTTCGTCGTGCTGCCCTACACCAACGATGATCCGGCGCTGGCTCGTCGGCTGGAGGACACCGGATGCGCGGCGGTGATGCCGCTCGGCTCGCCGATCGGTACCGGCCTTGGCATCACCAATCCGCACAACATCGAGATGATCGTGGCCCGGGCTGGGGTGCCGGTGGTGCTCGACGCCGGCATCGGTACCGCGAGCGACGCCGCGCTGGCGATGGAGTTGGGTTGTGACGCTGTGTTGTTGGCCACCGCGGTGACCCGCGCCGCCGATCCGCCGGCCATGGCCGCCGCGATGGCCGCTGCCGTGACCGCCGGCTACCTGGCCCGACGAGCGGGACGCATCCCCAAACGGTTTTGGGCTCAGGCGTCCAGCCCGGACCGATGAAACGGTATGTCGCGCTGGGTAGTTCGATGGCTGCCGGGCCCGGTATCGGGCCCCGCGCCGCGGGAGCGCCTCGTTGGTCGGGCCGATCGGCGCGCAACTACGCACATCTGGTCGCCGAACGGTTCGATTTCGAGCTGACCGACGTCACCTTTTCCGGGGCGACCACCGCCCATCTGCTCGCCGATCACCAGCACGCTGCGCCACCGCAAATCACCACACTGGACGGCTCGGAAAGCTTGGTAACGGTCACCATTGGTGGAAACGACGTCGGCTACGTTCCGCTGCTGATAGCGGCCGCGCTGCCGCGGGGCGCACGTCGCCTACCGCTGCTGGGCGGGCGCATATCCGAATTGCTGGACCGTGATGCGCGCGACCGAGCCTTGGCCGAAGTGTTGCATTCGTTGGGTGCGGTCGGTCGTGAGGTGCGCAAGCGCGCCCCGCATGCCCGCATCTTCTTCGTCGACTACCTGACCATGCTGCCGCCCGAAGGTGTTCCAGCACGGCCTCTTTCGGAAGCCGATGCCGACCTGGGTCGCCATGTGGCCAGCACTCTCGAAAAGCTCACGGCCGCCGCCGCAGCCCAAACGGGCTGCGAGATCATCCGTGCCGGGGCGGCCAGCCGAGATCACCACGCGTGGTCGGCCGAGCCATGGACGACCACGCCAGCCAAATACATTGTGCCGCTGCCGGGTCGGCCAGCGCCGCTACACCCCAATGCGACGGGGATGGGCGCGGTGGCGGAACTTATTGCGGCCCAACTGTAGGGTCAGCCGTTGGACTGCCACCACTTGTACAGGGCCGCCGTGTCGCCATTCGTCGCGCGGACGAAGGCCAGCACGTTCTTGGAGTCCACGGTCCAGAGCACCTCCGCCTGGCCCGAATCCGTCCCGCACGCAACCTGTCCGGCCGAGTCGGAGTTGCCCTGGTGCCAGGTGGTCGGCGACTTGGCGTCCCCGCAGTTGGCCAGGGTGTCGCTGCTAATGAGCTTGGTGAACGAGCTGGCTGTGTCGGCGCTGTTGGCAAACAGGAAATACTTGCCGCCCATCGGACCGCTGGAGTCGGCGTTCTGTCCGCACTGCAGCACCGCTACCACAGTGGCGTTAAACGATCCCTGCACGTCGGACACCTGCTGGGGCGAGCAATTGCTGCTGGTGTAGCCCTTCGACAGGGTGCTGGTAAGCGTGTCGATGGGGCCTGCGTTCGCGGTGGCAGTGCCCAGGCAGGCGACACTGCCCATAAGTGCTGCAGCCGCCGCGGCTCGTAACGCGTTGGTGAGATGAGACATCAGTTGACTCCTTAAGGCCGTTACACCTGTGGTGCGGCTACGCGCATTTCCCGAATTGTATTTGCCCTGCGCACCGAAAAGTAGCAATTTTCAATGGCGAAAACTAGTCTCAGCCGTTTGCCCGCCACCACTGGAATAGCGATCCGACATCGGTGTTGGACGCGCGGATGTAGCTCAGCACGTTCTTGGCGTCATTGGTCCAGATGATCTCGGCGCCGTTCTGGTATGTCCCGCACGCCAACTTTCCCGCGTTGGCGGTGGAACTGCCCTGGTGCCAGGAAGTGGGCGATTGGCCCTGGTCGCCGCAAGCGGTCAAGACGTCGTCTTTGATGCTGTTCTTGAACACGGCGGCCAAGTTGTCGCCATTGGTGAACAGGATGTACTTCGCCTGGACGGGCCCGCTGGGATCGGGGCTTTGTCCGCATGAAAGTGAAGCGAGTTCGCCGGCGATGATGTTCTGCGACGTGCAATTGCCGAGGCCATAGCCCTTCGACAGAGTGGCCGCCAGGGTGTTGAGGTCTGCCGGGCTGGTGGTGGGAGTGGGGTCCGCGTTCGCCGTCACGCCACCGGTGACGGCGAAACCGCTCATGAGCACGGCAGCCGTCGCGGCGCGTAGCTGGCTGGCGAGATGAGGCATCCGATGACTCCTTGCAGTTTGCTACAGGGATCGTAGGCCACCTCACGGCCCGGCAGCACATTCCGTCGGACATTCTCTTTGCGACGGTGAAAACCCAAGATCGCCAAGATATTTTGATGCGAAACCGGCTGCCGGGATGCCCGCCGCGTGTTTGGTGGGCGCGCGCCGGATCGGAACTTTGCGGAAACAATGCCGTGGCGCCGAGGCTCCGGTAGCGTAAGCACCGCCTACGCCAGCTAACTTTCTTGGAGTGGAGAATTAATGACTGCACAGCCGCCGCCGGGTTATCCGCCGCAGCAGCCTGCCGCGCAACCGCCGGATAACTACTTGGTGTGGTCGATTCTGGTGACCGTGCTCTGCTTCCCTATCACCGGGATTGTGGCGATCGTCAAGGCCGCGTCGGTTAACGGATTGTGGGCGCAGGGCCGCTTCGCCGAAGCGCAGGCGGCCGCCGCCAGTGCCAAGAAGTGGGTGCGGTGGACGCTCATCATCTGGGTGGTCGGAGTCGTCGTCTACGGGATCTTTCTCGTGGTGCTGGTGCTGAATTCGCACCCCGATAACGCGGCGATGCTGATGAGGGCCTTCTAACTTCGGCGTCGCCTCATGGTCACCCAGCCCCGGCACGCTCCGCTTGGTCTCGGCGCCCCACTGGTAGTGGCGGCGTCGGCGACATTGGCGTGCGTCGCTATCTGGGCCGGCGATCCGACCACCCCGGGCGGGCCGCTGCCGATCTGCCCCACCAAGGCGTTGTTGGGCATCGACTGTCCTGGGTGCGGCAGTCTGCGGATGCTGTATTCGCTCATGCACGGCAACGTGCTGGCGGCCGCCAGGTTCAACGCGCTGGCCCTGGCGGCGCTGGTGTTGTTGGTGTGGGCATACCTGGCGTGGACCTACGGCCGCGTGACGGGCCGACGGATCCGGAGCTGGCAGCACTGGCGCTGGGCGCCGATGGTGACGTTGTGCTTGGTGTCGACGTGGTTTGTGGTGCGCAACATTCCGTTTGCGCCATTCAACTGGCTCTATGTCTGACTTCTCGGTGAACGGAGCCTGATCCTCAGGGCGCGGTCTAACCTTGGGCGGGATGGTGAACAAATCAACGACGATCCCGGTGGCGCTCGCCGCGGTCGCGCTCACCGCGATGATGACCGGCTGCATTCATCGGTCGGCCAACTCGCAGCAGTCGACCGGCGACCCCGCCGCGACCGAGTTCGCCGCCAAGCTCCATAACAAGGTCACGACAGACGCGATGATGGCGCATCTGTCGAAGCTGCAGGACATCGCGAATGCCAACAACGGCACTCGAGCGGTGGGCACCCTCGGCTATGAAGCCACTGTCGACTATGTGGTGAAGACATTGCGCAGCAGCGGGTTTGACGTGCAGACGCCCGAGTTCTCGGCGCGGGTGTTTCACGCCGAGAAGCCGGCGGTGTCTGTCGCAGGCAAGACCGTGGCGGCGCGCGCACTGGAGTTCAGTCTCGGTACCGGGCCCGACGGCGTGAGCGGGCCGCTGGTGGTCGGGCCTGGTGGTGAGCACCCGGGCTGTGCCGCCTCCGATTACGGCACCGTGGGCGTGCAAGGTGCGGTGGTGCTGGTGGATCGCGGCAGCTGCCCCTTCGCTCAGAAGGAGGACGCCGCGGCCCAGCGCGGCGCGGTGGCGTTGATCGTCGCCGACAACGTCGACGAGCAGGAGATGGGTGGGACTTTGGGGGCCAACACCAACGTGAAGATTCCGGTGGTAAGTGTGACCCGGTCCGTCGGAGTGCAGCTGCGCGCACAGCCGGGGGCGGCCAGCATCACGTTGAATGCGAGTAGCAAGAATTTCAAGGCCCGCAACGTCATCGCCCAGACCAAGACGGGTTCGCCCACCGACGTGGTGATGGCGGGCGCGCACCTGGACAGCGTGCCCGAGGGTCCTGGCATCAACGATGACGGGTCCGGAGTGGCTGCGATTCTGGAAACTGCTGTGCAGCTTGGTAACTCGCCGCAAGTACACAATGCAGTACGGTTCGGTTTCTGGGGCGCAGAGGAACTCGGACTGATCGGATCCCACAACTACGTCGAGACGCTGAACCTCGAGGACCTCAAAAACATTGCGCTGTACCTGAACTTCGACATGCTCGCCTCGCCGAATCCGGGCTACTTCACCCTTGACGGAGACCAATCACTGCCCGCGGACGCCCGCGGTCATCCGGTGGTACCGGAAGGCTCGGCCGGCATCGAGCGCACCCTGGTCGGCTACCTGAAGTCGGAAGGCAAGACGCCGCAGGACACGTCGTTCGACGGTCGCTCCGATTACGACGGATTCACGCTGGCCGGTATCCCGGCGGGCGGCCTGTTTTCCGGTGCGGAGGCCAAGATGTCCGACGACCAAGCCAAGCTCTGGGGTGGGACCTCGGGTGCCCCGTTTGATCCCAACTATCACCAGAAGACCGACACCCTCGACCACATCGACCGCACGTCGCTGGGCATCCAAGGCAGCGGCGTGGCATACACGGTGGCTCTCTATGCGCAGGACATCGGCGGTCGCAACGGGGTTCCAGGCATGGCCGACCGCGTCCGCCACGCGCTTTCGCGACCATGATCCGCCGGCTGGGCGCAGCGGCGCTGCTCACGGGACTGCTGGCAGGGTGTTCGCCGCCGCCACCGGCGCCACCCGCTGCGGCTCCGAATCTGAGCCGGGATCTGGCGGCAAAGGTGACCGCGGACCGGATGTTCACCCACCTGCACGCCCTGCAGGACATCGCCAACGCCAATAAGGGGAACCGGGCCGACGGCACGCCGGGCTATGACGCCAGCGTCGAGTATATGGCGAAAGCATTGCGCGACAGAGGTTTCGACGTGTCCACCCCACAGTTCGACCGGCTCTACCCGATTTCGCCGGGCAAGCCGACCCTGACGGTCGCGGGTGGCAGCTATCAGGTCGACCAGGCCTCGCTGTTGGTCCGGACACCGCCCGGCGGTCTGACCGGCCAGCCGGTCCGCCCCACCCGAGGGTCGGGCTGCGCGGTCGGCGACTACCCGGCCACATTGCCCCCTGGCGCGATCGCCGTCGTCGACGACACCGACTGCTCGGTGGTGGACAAGCAAAACAGCGCGGTGGCCAAGGGCGCGGCCGCGCTGATCGTGATCAGCGCGCCCAACAGCCAGGGGCCGCCACCGACATTGTTCAACCCCGGCTACTTCAAGCAATTGAGAGTGCCGGTCGCCGTCGTCGGTAGCTCCGGCGGCAGTGCGCTGACCCACGCCACCGCACCGGTACATCTGGTGCTGGACGCCGAGAACATCAAGATCACCTCACGAAACGTGCTGGCGCAGACCAGAACCGGCTCGCCGAACGACGTGATCGTGGTCGGCGCGCATCTCGACAGTCCACGGGGCAGTCCGGGTATCAATGACAACGGCTCCGGAGTGGCGGCGGTGCTGGAAACGGCGCTGCAGCTGGGCCCGCTGGCGCCGGTGAAGAACGCGGTGCGGTTCATGTTCTGGGGTGCCGAAGAGGACGGCCTCAATGGCGTGATGGACTACCTGGTCGGCCTGGATCGCGATCAACTCAACGACATCGCGATGTATCTGGACTTCGCCATGTTGGCGTCGCCCAACGCGGGCTTCTTCACCGATGACGGCGATCAGTCGGGTCCGCCCGGGCAGGGAGTGGCCCCCGGGGATGTGCCCGAAGGTTCGGCGGGCATCGAGCGCACGCTGGCCGGCTATCTGTACCTGGCCGGCAAGCGGCCGGCGGATATGCCGCTGGGTACCCGGACGGACTACCACCCCTTCCTGATCGCCGGCATCCCGATCGGCGGCCTGACCGCCGGTGCCGCGCAGACGAAAACCACTGTGCAAGCACGGCTATGGGGCGGGCAGGCCGGTGTCTGGTTCGACCCCAATAATCAGAGCCCCCGGGATACGGTCGATAGCGTCAACCGGGATGTCTTGGCGGTCATGGGGTCGGGAGTGGCATTCGCGGTGGGCAGCTACGCGGAGTCGATCGCCGGTGTCAACGGTGTCCCACTGCATGACAAGCGGCACCGTCCTCGGTTGCCGTAATGGTGAGCCGCCACGTTTGAACCGGTAGACCCAATTCAGCTTATGTGGTTTGCTGGGACTCGGATTTTTGCTACGCCCGTGGTGCAGCGGATCTACAATGAGGTCCCTTCGATAGGCCGGTCGGGATGAGGTTGGTCATGAAAAACCGCGGGCGGAATCCACGTCGGCTGGGCGGTGGCCGCGGTCGCGCGATGATCACCGGGCTTCGGGCAGCGATCGCCTGTACAACGGCGGTAATCGTGGTGGCGGGGTGCGGCACGATCACCCAAGGACGGCCCCTGTCGATGCTCAACGACCCGTTCCGGGTGAGTGACTTACCCGCTACCAACGGGCCCAGCGGCGTCCGCCCGAACGCACCCGCGCCAAACGGTACGGTAGTCAACACCAACAACGGGCAAATCGACAAGTTGTCGTTGCTGTCGGTTAACGACATCGAGGATTACTGGAAATCCGTCTACAGCCAATCGCTGAAAGGCTCATTCCTTCCGGTCGGCAAGCTGGTGTCCTACGACTCGAAGAGTCCGAGCAGTCCGATCGTTTGCCACAACGACACCTACAAGCTCGTCAATGCCTTTTTCACCTCGCGCTGTAACTTGATCGCCTGGGACCGCGGCGTATTCATGCCCGTCGCGCAACGCTATTTCGGCGACATGTCCGTCACCGGCGTATTGGCACACGAGTTCGGACACGCCTTGCAGCAGATGGCGAAACTGGTGACCAGAGCAGACCCCACCATTGTTCGCGAGCAGCAAGCGGACTGTTTCGCGGGCGTCTATTTGTACTGGGTTGCCTCCGGCAAGTCGCCGCGGTTCACGCTGAGCACCGCCGACGGGCTCGACCACGTGCTGGCCGGGATCATCATCACCCGTGACCCCGTGCAGGATTCCGACACCATGAACGACGACGAGCATGGGACGGCCCTAGATCGGATCAGTGCCTTCCAGATGGGCTTTATCACCGGCGCCTCGGCCTGCGCGGGAATCAACAAGCAGGAGATCACGGCGCGCCGCGGCGACCTGCCGACGGCCTTGCAGTTCGACCCCAACGGTGACACGGAAACCGGGGAGGTCGAGATCAATGAAGACACCTTGTCAACGTTGATGGAGCTGTTGGGAAAGGTGTTCTCTCCCAAGAATCCGCCGACGTTGTCCTACCAGCCGGCCGACTGCCCGGATGCGAAAGCCAGCCCGCCGGCGTCGTACTGCCCAGCTACCAACACCATCGTGGTCGACCTGCCCACCCTGGCGAAGGCAGGAAAGTTTTCCAACGAAAGCGAAAACACACTGCCGCAGGGCGACGACACCGCCTTGTCGATGGTGATGTCGAGGTACGCGCTCGCGGTGCAGCACGAACGCAATCTCCCGATGCAGAGCCCGTGGACCGCGCTGCGGACGGCGTGCCTGACCGGCGTTGTGCACCGCAAGATGGCCGAACCGATCGACACGCCCTCGCAGAAGGAGTTGTTGTTGACCGCAGGCGATCTCGACGAAGCCGTTTCCGGCCTGCTCACCAACCACTTGGTCGCCAGCGACGCGGACGGCACCAGCGTGCCCGCCGGGTTCACTCGCATCGCCGCGTTCCGCGGCGGCGTGGCCGGAAACGTGGACGCCTGCTACTCGCGCTACCCGGCCTGACAGACGATTCTATTGGGCGACAAGCAACGAGGCGCAGCGTAAAGTGTGTCCCACTTAACGCCAGCCTAGGAGGCTTCCTTGACGGAACAACCGCCCAGCTACCCACCGCCGCCACCGGGTGGTTATCCGCCGCCGGGACCGGGTTACCCACCGCCAGGCGGGGGTTACCCGCCGCCCCAACAACCAACTGGTACCAACACGATGGCGATCGCCTCGTTGGTGTCCTCTTTGTTGGGCTGGCTGTGCGTCATCGGACCCGTCCTCGGGCTGATCTTCGGCTTCATCTCGCTGAACCAGATCAAGCAGAGCGGACAAAGTGGCCGCGGTTTGGCGCTCGCCGGGATCATCATCGGCGCGCTTGTCATCGTCGGAAGCATCATCTACGGGATCATCGCGGTGATCGCCGCTTCCAATACGCAGACAACGACTTCGGGCGCACCAGCCGCAGTGGTGATCACCATCGACCAGCCGCCGGTTGCGGCTGCCTTCGCAACGTAGGACTGCTTGGCGCTCAACCTATCTCGGCGAGTCTGGGTACTAGTTCATCGCCCAGTCGGCGGATGTAGCCAACGGGGTCGGGGTTGCCCGGCAGGGGACCGACGTTGATCGTCTCGATTCCCAGGTCGGCGTAGCGCTGCACGGTCTTCAAGTACTGGTCGATGTCGTCGAACGGGTCGAGCATCGCGAGTCCCCCGGACGTTTTGCGGATTTCAGCCGGGTCGCGGCCGGCGGTGTCGCAGTGGCGGTTAAGCACGTCGATCTTGTGTTTGAGCTCGTCGACTTCGGAACTCATGCTGTTCCAGATGTCCGCGTACTGCGCGACCAGCCGTAGCGTCTTCTTCTCGCCGTCGCCGCCGATCAGAATCGGCGGACGCCGAATCGGTTGCGGCGCACAGATTGTCTCGGCCAGTTGGTAGTGCTTGCCGTGGTAGGGCCCGTCGTTGTCGCTCCACATCTGCTGGCAGATCTGCAGCGTTTCTTCGAGCATCTCGAACCGCTCGCGCAGCGGTGGATACGGAATGCCCAGGGCCGCATGTTCGCGGTCGTACCAGGCCGCGCCGAGCCCCAACATCGACCGGCCCTGCGACAGCACGTCAAGTGTGGTGACGGCTTTGGCCAGCACTCCCGGATAGCGGTAGGTGACTCCGGTGACCAACAAGCTCAGCTCGATCGTCGTCGTTTGCGCGGCAAGGAAACCCAGCGACGTATAGCCCTCGAGGAACGGGTTCTCGGCCGGCCAGAGGTTCTCCATCTGAAAGAAGTGGTCGGCCAGGGTGAACAGCGTGGCACCGCCTTGTTCGGCGGCTTTGGCCGCGTCGGCCAACGTCGGGCCCAGCTTCGCCGGGTCGCCGGGGAGGAAGTCGATGAAGTGCACCGCTAATTCCATTGCAATCAGCGTCCTTTCATGAGTCAGTCAATCTCTCGAGCAGGGATAGCGCGTCGAGGATGACGCGGCGCTCGCGTTCGGAGTAGCTGTCCTGCATGGCGCGTGCCAGCCACTCCTCCCGCACCTTACGGTCGCTCTCGGCGCGCTGTCGGCCCGCCTTGGTCAACGAGAGCACTTGGCGCCGACCATCTTCGGGGTCGGGTGTGCGCTCGATGAGTCCGCGCTGGTCCAGGGCGGCCACTATGGTTGCCATCGATTGGGGGCGTACCCGCTCCGCGCCGGCCAATGCGCTGGCCGACGATGCCCCCTCTTTCCAGAGCCGGATAAGCACCGCTGTCTGCGACGGTGTCAGATCGCCATCGATCGCGACGTCCCTCAACCGGCGTCGTAGCCGGCTGAACACCACCCGAAGGTCTCGGGCGGCGGCTCCAGCGGATTCGCCGATGCCATCCATACCACGACTCTAAACTAGACAGTTAAAACTGTCCAGTTTGGGCTGAATAAATCAGGTCATGCAGACGTTCGAGAACAGCAGCACCGGCCAGGACACGATCGCGCCGAGGAACGACACGACCAGGTCCGCACCCTGCATACCGCGGAGATGGTCGGTGTGGGTCGAGGACCAGATCAGTCCGATGATGAGATACGGAATGCCGAGCAGCACCCCCACCGATATCCACTCGGCCACGGTCATCTGGTAATTGAGCAGCTGTCGCAATTTGGTGATCAACCACCTCACCCCTTTCCAGGCGGTACGTTGCGGAAATGGCCTCCATTCGACGGGCGCTCCAGCATCCAGTGTCGGTCCAAGCGCTCATTGAGTTCGCGTTATGGCTTGCATTGCCCTACCTCGCCGTCGGATTTTTCTGGGCCGTCGTGCACACCGCCAAGGTCGCTGAACTCCAAGCCGAGTGGAACAACGTGGTGCCGGCCGGTGCGGATGTCGCCGCGTTCGGCGAAGCCGCTGCGCTGTGGCCCGCGGTTCTGCTGCTGCCCACCACCTGCACGGCGCCGGGGCACTAGCGTCAGCGCAGTAGCCGCAGCGCCGCGTCGACAGCGAGCGCGGGCACGTCGAGTGTCTTGGAGCGCAAGTCGTGCCGGGCGCCGGTGATTTCGACGACCTCGGTGGGCCCAGCGATCAGCGCGGCCGCTTCGCGGACCTCGTCGGGCGTGCCGAAGGGGTCCGATGTTCCATGGGTGAACACGGTGGGCACGGCGATGTCGGGCAGATGTTCGGTGCGGCGACGGTCCGGCTTACCCGGCGGATGAACCGGATAGGAGAACAAGGTCAACACCCCGACCCGCACCGGGCTCGTCTCGGCGATCACCATCGACGTCTGCCGACCGCCGTAGGAATGTCCGCCGACGATCAGCGGGCCTTCGGTAAGGTTGCGGCACAAGGCTATTGCCTCGTCGATCCCCGCGCGGTCGGTAGCCGCTGAGCCGGATGGCGGGCCGGTGGGTCTGCGCCGCCGATAGGGCAGGTTGTACCGTATCGCCAGCCAGCCCCGGTGCGCCCACTCGTCGCAAACGCGTTGCAGTAGTTCGGAATCGCGGTTGCCGCCGGCGCCGTGGGTGAGGAGCACGACGCCTTCCGGAACCCCGTCAGGTTCGTGTGCCACGCCGGCGATCTGATCGAGGTTCATCCGAGCCTGAACAGCGGCGAGACCGGGCCGTGCCCGGCTCCCAGCGGATAGGCGGCGCGCAGGCATTCGGTGACCCACTGCTTTCCGAACCCGACGGCGTCGGGCACGGTGAACGCATGCGCGAGAGCGCACGCCACCGCGGCGGCCAGCGTGTCGCCGCCACCGTGGTCGTTGCCAGTGGGCAGCCGCGGAGCGTCGAACTCGTGAAAGTCGGCGCCGTCATAGAGCAGGTCGCAGCTGTGTTGCGAGGACCGCAGATGCCCGCCCTTGACCAGCACCCACCGTGGACCCAGCGCGTGCAGGGCCTTGGCCGCGGCGCGTTGCGATTGCGCATCGACGACGTCGATGTCGACCAGCAACCGCACCTCGTCCAGATTCGGTGTCACCAGCGTGGCCAACGGAAACAGTTCAGCGCGCAGCGAATCCAGGGCCGAGGTGGCCAGCAGCGGGTCGCCGTGCATGGATGCGCAGACCGGGTCGACGACCAGCGGAACCGTCAACTCGAGTCGGCGCCAGGTGGCTGCCACCGACGCGATAATGCCGGATGACGCCAGCATCCCGGTTTTAGCGGCCTGGATGCCGATATCGGTGACCACGGCTTCCATCTGGCCGGCCACCACATCGTCGGGCACCTCGTGAAAACGCTGGACCCCCAACGTGTTCTGCACGGTGACCGCGGTGACCGCGACGCATCCGTGCACACCGAGCAGCACCATCGTCCGCAGGTCGGCCTGGATGCCGGCACCGCCACCGGAGTCCGAGCCGGCGATGGTCAACACCCGCAGTGGCGTGCTGCCCGGCGGTGCCAGCGGCAGGTAATTCACTGCGTGATTGGCAGATACACCCGGTTGCCGTGGTCGGCGAATTCGGCCGACTTCTCCGCCATCCCGGTGGCGAACATGGCCTCGATGTCCTCTTCGGTCTCCAGGCCGTGTTTAGCGGCGTAGTCGCGGACATCTTGAGTGATCCGCATCGAGCAGAACTTCGGCCCACACATCGAGCAGAAGTGCGCGGTCTTGGCGGGCTCGGCGGGCAGCGTCTCGTCGTGGTACTCGCGGGCTGTGTCGGGATCCAGCGATAGTGCGAACTGGTCGTTCCAGCGGAACTCGAAGCGCGCCGTGCTCAAAGCGTTGTCGCGGTCCTGGGCGTGCGGGTGCCCCTTGGCCAGATCGCCTGCGTGCGCCGCGATCTTGTAGGCGATCACGCCGTCCTTGACATCCTTGCGGTCCGGCAACCCCAGGTGCTCCTTCGGGGTGACGTAGCACAGCATCGCGGTCCCGGCCTGGGCGATGATCGCCGCCCCGATCGCCGAGGTGATGTGGTCGTAGGCCGGTGCGATGTCGGTGGCCAGCGGGCCCAGGGTGTAGAACGGGGCCTCCTCGCACAGTTCTTCTTCCAGCCGCACGTTCTCGACGATCTTGTGCATCGGGACGTGTCCGGGGCCCTCGATCATCACCTGTACGCCATGGGCTTTCGCGATCTTGGTCAGCTCGCCCAGGGTGCGCAGCTCGGCGAACTGCGCGGCGTCGTTGGCGTCGGCGATCGACCCGGGCCGCAGCCCGTCGCCGAGTGAGAAGGTGACGTCGTAGCGCGCCAGGATGTCGCAGAGTTCCTCGAAGTTGGTGTACAGGAACGACTCCTGGTGGTGGGCCAGGCACCAGGCCGCCATGATCGAGCCGCCGCGGCTCACGATGCCAGTGACCCGTTTGGCGGTCAGCGGCACGTAGCGCAGCAGCACGCCGGCGTGCACGGTCATGTAGTCCACGCCCTGCTCGCACTGCTCGATCACGGTGTCGCGGTAGAGCTCCCACGTCAGTTCGGTGGGGTCGCCGTTGACCTTCTCCAGCGCTTGGTAGATCGGCACCGTGCCGACGGGGACGGGCGAGTTGCGCAGGATCCACTCGCGGGTTTCGTGGATGTTCTTGCCGGTCGACAGGTCCATGATGGTGTCGGCGCCCCAGCGGGTGGCCCACACCATCTTGTCGACCTCTTCGGCGATGGACGACGTCACCGCCGAGTTGCCGATGTTGGCATTGACCTTCACCGCGAACGCCTTGCCGATGATCATCGGCTCGCTTTCGGGATGGTTGTGGTTGGCCGGGATCACCGCTCGGCCACGGGCGACCTCGTCGCGCACCAGCTCGGCGGGCAGGCCCTCACGGACGGCGATGAACGCCATCTCCGCGGTGATCTCGCCGGCGCGGGCCCGCTGCAGCTGAGTGCCGCGGTCGCGCACCACGCCGGGCCGCGCCGGCAACCCGGCCGCCAGGTCGATCACGGCTTCCGGGTCGGTGTAGGGCCCGGAGGTGTCGTAGAGGTCGAAGTGGTCACCGGTGGACAGGTTCACCCGCCGCAACGGCACCCGTGCACCGGGAACTCCGTCCAGCTCGACATAAGCCTTGCTGCTTCCCCAAATTGGGCCGGTGGTCACCGACGCGTCGACGGTTTCGGACCGAGCGGTGGCTGTTTCTAAGGTCATTTCTCATCTCCCTACGCCGGCATTACCCGGTCAGGTTCGTACGGTCGACGGCCCCAAGCCGTCCTCTCAGCGCACTCGGCGTGCGCTCCCGCGCCCTATTTGGTTGGGCTCGATCGTCCCGCACGCGACGTTACCCCCACTCGCGACCGTCCGCGCTAGGCGGGCGGGCGGCAGTTATCCAGAAAACGAAAAGATTTGGTGGGGCGATCCGCCGCGATGGGATGATGTTGGCGTGCAACACCCGAAGGAGGCGGGCACAGCGACACCGGCCGGGCGGAAGAACTTGCCCACCCCGGCGCAGGGAGCGGCGACTTCGTATCTGAACGTCGGCAGCTTCCGGTTCTGGTTCACGGGTGAGCGCTGGGAGTGGTCCGACGAGGTCGCGCGGATGCACGGCTACGAGCCCGGGTCGGTGGCGCCGACGACGAAATTGATGTTGTCGCACAAGCATCCGGACGACCGTGAGCACGTCCGGGATTTGCTCAACCATGGCCTGCACTCAGGGGAGTCGTTCTCCAGCCGCCACCGGTTCATCGACACCGCGGGCGGTGTTCATGAGGCGATCGTCGTGGCCGATCGCATCCTGGACGAAGCGGGTGAAGTGGTGGGGACGGGAGGTTATTACATCGACCTCACCGGCAGCTTCGACGAAGCCCGCACCGAGGCGCGCCAAGAGATTCTCGATGAAGCGGTGCCGGACTTGTTCGAGAACCGTGCGGCTATCGAACAGGCCAAAGGCGTGATGATGGCCGTCTATCGGATCAGTCCGGAGCAGGCCTTCCAGGTGTTGCAGTGGCGGTCGCAGGAGACCAACGTCAAGTTGCGCGCACTGGCCAAGCAGCTGATCCGGGAGCTGAGCAGCCTGGCGCCGCCGTCCGCTGCCGTCCAGGCCCAGTTCGACCACTTGTTGCTGACGGTCCAAGAGCGCATCTCCGGTGAATCCGGCCGCTAGCGCCGGCTAGATGTGATGTCCAGGGAGGTTGGTCAGTCGAGTGACTGGTGGCTGGCCTCCGATGGCGGAATGGGCTCGGTGGACTCTTCTATGTCTTGTCAAGCGGCCTGCGGGTGAGCCCCGAGTTCGGTGTGGAGT